>Ga0299915_10000494_pt1 | contig 29545 bp, 18 predicted proteins | sample RVTome_13_FD_200263 | JGI IMG/M metagenome (GOLD analysis project Ga0299915, IMG submission 200263) | Soil microbial communities from uranium-contaminated site in the Upper Colorado River Basin, Wyoming, United States - RVT92D227 (version 2) ...
GTCACTCACTTGCAACGGCGAGGCTGGTTTGCTCATGACCGGCAGCGTAGCACAACCAGTCTAGACCGTCAACATATTTGAGAGACACTACACTAGGTCGCCTCGGGCGACCGCCATGACGGCCCGCCTATGGCGGGCTTAGTCATCTGCGGATAATCTGGTGGAGGTTCCTGTCATGAAAGGCACTTGGATTCGCATACTCGCTTTGCTTATCTTTGTCGCGGCCCTGGCGGTTGGCGGCGGGTGGTGGATGATGCGCGGTACGACGGGTCGGAGCCCCCAAGCGGCACCGCCCGAGCCAGCCGCGGCAACCCCGGTCGCGCCCCCGATCGAGCCTTCCCCTCTGCCGAAGATTGACCGGGACAAGCTCGTGCTGCCGGGCGTAATCGAGCCGTACGAGAGTGTGCCGGTGTCGGCGAAGCTGACCGCCGCCATCGCCTCCATGCACGTGCGCGACGAGAGCATGGTGAGCAAGGGTCAGCTGCTCTGCACGTTGGAAAGCGAAGAACTCACCCGCCAGATAGACTCGGCCCGCCTCGCGGTGATGCAGGCGCAGGAGACACTGCGCCGGGCGCGGGAGAACCGCGTCAATGACACCCAACGCAAGGCGATCGCGCTGTCCAACGCCGAGCGCGAGCTGGCGAGCTACCAGGCCGACAGCCAGCTTCAGAATCAGCAGGCCGAGGCGGCGCTGAAGCGCGCCGAGCGCGAGCTGGCCGACCAGGAGGCGCTGTATCAGGCAAAGGCGGTGTCGGCCGACCAGGTGCGAGCGAAGCAGGAAGGGGTCGAGGACGCGAGGCGCAGCCTGGAGCAGAGGCGCGCCGCGGCGGAGGCCGGACTGGAGGCGCGACGCAAGGCGGCGGAGCAGGCACAGTTGGAGGCCCGCACGGAGGCGGTCTCGGAGAGAGACATCGGGGCCTACGAGCTGGCCGCGGCCAACGCCCAAGCGGAGTTGGCGGAACGCGAACGGCGGCTGGCCGACCTGCGCGTGGTCGCGCCGGTGAGCGGCACCGTGCGCTTTATCCCCCGAACCCGCACCTCCTCCATGATGACTACGGGCCAGAGCGCGGAGGTGCTGGGGCCGGGGGTGCGGGTGTATGAGGGCGATCCTTTTCTGGAGATCGCCACCACGGAGCGGGCGTGTGTCCGCATCCAGGTGGATGAAACCGACGTTGGCCGGGTGCACGTGGGGATGAAGGCAGTGATAAGCGGGGACGCATTTGCGGGCCGGGAACTCGAAGGCGAGGTCAGCGAGATTCAGATCGCCGGCCGCAACGCGGGGCAGGGAGTGACCCTCTTTCCTGTAACCGTGCTAATCACCTCGCCCCTGAAGGGGCTGCGTATGGGCATGACCGCGGATGTGACGATTAATCTCGATCAGGCTCGGTCTGAAGGAAAGAGAGAGACACGATAATGACGGAAGAATGGACAACTCCGCTCATCAAGCTCACGGACATCAAGAAGACCTATATCATGGGCAAGGTGCCGGTCAACGCTTTGCGCGGCATGGACCTGGCGATCTCCGACGGAGAGATGGTGGCGATCATGGGGCCATCGGGCTCGGGCAAGACGACCCTGCTGAACGTCATCGGGCTGCTCGATGCTCCCTCTGTTGGGTCTTATAGGCTGCAAGGGGAAGAGGTGGGGAAGCTTCCTGACCGACGCCGCAGCCAACTGCGCAACAAATGCTTCGGCTTCGTCTTTCAGGTCTATAACCTGCTCCCACGGCTCACGGCGCTAGAGAATGTGATGATACCGCTCATTTATGGCGGGGTGAAGAAGAGGGAGCGCCGGCCGCGGGCGCAAGCGGCCTTAGAGGCGGTGGGGCTCGCTGACCGGATGAAGCATCGTCCGAGCGAACTTTCCGGCGGCGAGCAGCAGCGCGTGGCCATCGCCCGGGCGCTGGTGAACGAGCCTTCCGTGATTCTCGCGGATGAGCCAACCGGCAATCTCGACAGCAAATCCGGCGCGGCGATCATTGACCTCCTCCAGCAACTCCATCACGAGCGCAAGGTCACCGTCGTCATGGTTACCCACGATCCCAACATCGCCGCCCGCGCCGAACGCATCATCCGGCTGCATGATGGGCAGGTGGCCAATGGCTAGAACTCATTCTGCTCTGTTGCAAAGATGGGAAGACGATTCGGGCGCATAGTAATGCGCCCCTACAGGCTGTAACATGGGATGGAAATGAAGCCCGCTGTGGCGAGATGTCGTCCAAAGAAGGGCCGTCATGGCTGTAGGGGCGATTTACCAATCGCCCGCTTAGCCATTCCCGCCGCCGAAACGAATTCGCAAGGAGTTTCCGGCGGGGTCAGGCTTGCCCTGTTTACCCTGAGCGAAGTCGAAGGGAGCGAAGTCGAAGGGAGACCCCGCCCTACAGTGCTCGGCAAAGTTCGCAACAGAGCAAACTCATTTCAAAACCCGACAGAGAAACTTCCTGAGGGGAAAGAACCTTCTCCCGCCATTCGAGCCATCCGGACCCCGGCTTACACGCCCGCTCGAAGTCAAGGTGGGTGTCAATCGCCCAAAAAGCCGAGGGAAGCAGATTCGTCGGAAACTGAAAGTCTAGACCGTCATCAATGCAGAGAAAGAGGTCGAAGCCGGAGGGAATCTCACTGGTATGTTCGGGGAGGAAATGGGAAACCTGGCAAATCTCGCGCAGGGCACGTAGGCAGTACCCCCCCTGTTGTGTCTGCCCTTACAAGATCATCGTAGACAAGGGCAACGCGCCGAATCTCCACGCCTTCAAGTTCGCTGTTTCACCCTTAGAGTCCTTCCAACCGCCAGCGAGCATTCTCGCGCCGAATGCTGTATTTGCCCGCCCATCCCCAACGATATTGCCCAACTATGAAAGGCCCGAGAGGCTACCCGACACCGCTCCCAGTCTTGCTTAACAAGCATAGGTAGTCTTTTCTTCCGCAGAACATTTCTCAAGCCGCGCTCGGCCTGGCGAGAAACGACAGGTGACCTTCGATGCCTATCTTCGACCGCGCAGGCCAAGGCCAAAGCAGTCACTCACGCCCCGCACTGCCCCGGTTTCATCCCGCCTTGACCGCTGCAGCGTGGTTTTCAGGAGAGGCCGCAGCAGTGTTTGTATTTCTTGCCGCTGCCGCAGGGGCAGGGGTCGTTGCGGCCGAGTTTGGCGGGCTTGGCCGACCGGCTTGGGCGGCCCGGCTGGGGAGCGGGGCCGGTGCGCGCTCGTCGTTCTCCGGCAGGAGCGCCCTGCGGGGCGGCCACCGGCTGAGCGGGACGGCGGGCCAGGCGTGCCTGGGGTGTTGGTGAAACCTGGACGCGGAAGATGAAATGAACAATATCTTCCCGGATCGCTTGCAGGAGCGACTGCCAGGCGTGGAAGGCCTCTTTGCGGTAAATGATGATCGGATCCACGCCGGAATAGCCCTGGAGATGAATTCCTTCTTCCAGGTATTCTATGTAGGCAAGATGGTCAGTCCACCGGGTATTGATTACTCTCAGGGTGACCAGCCTCTCCAGCTCCCGCATCATTTCCGCGCCGATCTCGGCCTCACGCGCGGCGTAGGCCTGGAGGATCTTCTCCTGGAGGAATTCCTCCAGGTGGCTTCTCTCAAAGCCCTTCAAATCCGAAGGAGAGGCATAGAGTTCGAGGGGAAAGATTTCGTTAAGGGAGTTGTAGAGAGCCTCCAGATTCCACTCCGCCGGCGGCACCTCGGCGGGAGCGTGCTCCGCAAAGCGCTGAGAGACGAACTGCTTGAGGTGATCCAGGATCACCTCTTTCATATCGGCCCCTTCCAGCACTTTGCGCCTCTGGCCGTAGATGACCTCTCTCTGGCGGTTCATCACCTCATCATACTGGAGGCGGTGTTTGCGAATCTCGAAGTTGTGCGCTTCCACTTTCTTCTGAGCGTTCTCGATGGTCTTTGAGGTGAGCCGCGCCTCGATAGGCTCCGCCTCCGACCAGCGATCGAGGAAGAAGGAGAGCCTCTCCGGCCCGAAGAGGCGCATCAATTCATCTTCGAAGGAGACGTAAAAGCGGGAGGAGCCCGGGTCGCCCTGGCGGCCGGAACGGCCCCGCAGTTGGTTGTCTATCCGGCGGCTCTCGTGGCGTTCTGTGCCCAGGATGTGAAGTCCGCCGAGAGCGAGAACCTTTTCCCGGTCTGCCGCGCAAATCTTTTCTGCCTCTTCGCGGGCGCGGGCTTTCTCTTCTTCACCGGCGGCGTCGGGATCAATCCCCCATTTCACGAGCAGGTCGCGAGCCAATCTCTGGGGATTGCCTCCCAAGAGTATGTCCACACCTCGGCCGGCCATGTTGGTGGCAATGGTGACCGTGCCGGAGCGGCCCGCCTGGGCGATGATTTCCGCTTCTCTCTCGTGGTGTTTGGCATTCAGCACCTGGTGAGGTATCCCTTTTTCCAGCAAATCGGAGAGCCGCCCGGGGTCATGGCCCAAGCCGATGATCTCCGCCAGGCGGGAGAGATTTTGCGGAGCCCGCGGGTCGGGATCTTTTCCACAGGCCCGCAGCAAGGCCGGAATACGGCCGGGAAGGATCTCTTCCAGTTTCTGATAACAGATTATCTCTCCCATGCGCAGCGCCTCTCTCTTCCCAAGGGAACCATCGGGGGAGGAGAGTTTGCTGATGAGCCCCTCCAGTTCATCCGCGAGTTTGCTCATCTTCTGCAGGCGCAGCTCGACCCGGCGATTTTCCTCAGGCTGAACGATGCGGCTCAGGCCGGTTTCAAACTGCTCGACCGCCCGCACCAGGCGGGCAACCTCCTTTTGCGTGTCCAGCAGCCGCTCGGAGAGGACGCGGCGAAACTCATTTCTTTCTTTGGCGGTCGGGGAATCCTGCTGGCCAAGGTGATTCTCCAGCAAGAGCAACTGGGCGAAGAGTTGGAGTTTATCCGGCCGGAGTCGGTCGGAGAGCCGTTCGCTTACCTCGATGGAGCGGGTGCCGACGAGACTCGGGCGGCCCACGCTCTCGAGTTGAAGGATTTCGGAAACAATGCCGTGGAACCTCGCCTCCTCGGTCTTGTAGATGACATCCGAACAATCCTTGCGAACCATGGGCCGGTTGGTGGGCACAAGCGTCACCGGCAAACCATAGACCTTGATAAACTCCTGCTCCTCCGTCTTGGCGGTTCCGGTCATGCCGCCGAGTTTATGGTAAAGGCGGAAGAGGTTCTGGTAGGTGATGGTCGCGGTCGTGACGGATTCCCGCTCGATCTTCACCCCTTCTTTCGCTTCGATCGCCTGATGCAGGCCTTCCGCATAGCGCCTCCCCTCCATCAGTCGGCCGGTGAATTCATCAACAATTATGACCTGACCTTCCTTGACCACATAATCCACGTCCCGGCGATAGCAGGCATGGGCGCGGAGGGCGGCATTGGTGTGCTGGAAATATTCAATGTTCTCGGGATCAGAGAGGTTGCCGACGCCCAGCAGGCCCTCCATTTTGTTGAGGCCCTCTTCCGTTAGGCTGGCGCTCTTCCCTTTCTCATCCACGCTGTAGTCAACTTCTCTCACCAGCCGCCGGATGGCCCGGTCCACCTTCTGATAGAGTTCCGTGGGCTTGGTGCCTTCGCCGGCCAGAATCAGCGGCGTTCTCGCCTCATCTACCAGCAGAGAGTCAACCTCGTCCACAATGGCGTAGAAGAGTTCCCGATGCACAACCCAGTCAATATGGTCAACGGTGTTGTCCCGCAAGTAATCAAAGCCCACCTCCGAGTTGGTGGCATAGGTAATGTCACAGCGATAGGCCGCCCTTCTGGACTCGAAGTCGAGGTCATGCTGGACTATTCCGATGGTCATTCCCAAAAACTCGTAGATTGGGCCCATCCACTGAGCGTCGCGCTTTGCCAGGTAGTCGTTGTGAGTGACGAGGTGCGCGCCCCGGCCCCGCAGGGCGTTGAGGTAGAGCGGCATGGTGGCCACCAGGGTCTTGCCTTCACCGGTCTTCATCTCCGCAATCTTTCCCCAGTGAAGCACACAGCCGCCGATGAGTTGGACGTCGAAGGGCCGCAGGCCGATAGCGCGCCGCGCCGCCTCTCTCGCCACTGCGAAGGCCTCCGGCAGCATCTCCTCCAGGCAGGCTTCTTCGACCTCATCTAGGCGCCGCAGATAGGCCTCGGAGCCCTCCTCCAGCCGTTCGCGGGAGATCACCTCCTCGCGCGCCCTGGCCAGGCGCTGGCGGAACTCCTCCGTCTTGGCGCGCAGGGCGGCGTCGGAGAGAGCCTGCGTCTCCGGCTCAAGAGCATTGATTTGGGCCACAATGGGCGCAGCCTGCTTGAGGTCCTTCTTTGTGGAATCCCACAGCGCGCTCAGAAAAGCCATCTCTTCCTCACGGGGTAATTATAGCACACCGAGGAGTTCACTCGCTTCTTTGGGACGGATGCGAAGATGAGGAGCATTATACAGAGATGCAGACGGGTATGTATGAGGAGTATACGCGGCGGCGCGGTGGAAAAGATTGCCACCGCGCCGCGCAGATCCAAGCAAAGGCAGTACTGCTTTTCTCGGCCTACCTCAGCGACACGTTCACTTCCAGCCTCACCAGTCCCTCCAGGTCTGCCCTGAGCCGCCAGGTGCCCTTGCCCAGCGACCGAGTGCCCAGGTTGAAGAGATATTGCTGGGCCTGGGGGTCATAGCGGAAGATGTTGCCCGCATCGGGCGCATTGGTGGAGGTCGGCTCTATGTAGTTGCCGGTCACATTGTTGCTTACTTGAGCCGCAAAGAGTTTGATGGTGGCATTGGGCAGAGGGTTCCCCGCGAAATCGAAAAGACGCAGTTTCACGGGAACGGTAGAGCCGAATTTGAAGATGGAGGAGCCGTCCATGTTAATCGGCTGCAAAAAGCCCTGCATGTGCGGTGCGGCGGCGATGGCGAAAGCCGACAAACTTGTGGTCTGCCCGTAGATAATGTTGTTGACGGTGTCAATCGAGGTGGTGATGTCCTTCCAGCGGTGCAAGGCCTCGTTGTAATGCAGCAGCATCAGCCAGGCTTCCTGGCCGCCAGGCACCTCGCTCTCCTCGTAGTGAATGGCGATGGTGATGTTTCCAGTAACAGTGGCAGTGGTCTCGATATTGTAATACTCGCCCAGGAACTGGAAGCCCTCCGGCTGTGGGCCGGGCGGCTCGGTGTAAACAACCGCACTGGTTACACCCTCGCTCTCCACCGACTGGAAGGTGATGATGGTGTCGCCGATAGTAGTGGAGACATTGCTCCCCGTCGGGGTGTTCGGCCCCCACCAGACCGCATACCAGTTGGGCCAGCAATCGTAAGTCAGACGCTGCCGTTCTGTCCCAGCGGCGCTCAGAGCATATAACTCCACATCGGCCAGTTGCAGGGCGTCGTCGGATGCTACAGGAGAAAAGGCTGCCAGAATGTAACGACCGTCGGGAGACCAGTCAAGCCCGCAGTAGGTCCCCTCGTCGTAAGTCAGTCTGGTCAAGTTTGTCCCATCCGGATTTATTAGATAGAGCTCACTCCCCGGAGCCCCGGGCGCGTTTCCGCGGTTGGAGTGGAAGACGATAGTCTTACCATCGGGTGACCAACGAGGGCCGGAATCCACCCATGGGTCATCGGTCAACTTGGTAAAGCCGCTGCCATCGGCATTGATCACGGCAATGTCCGTCTGCCAGTCCGGGGCAACGTAAGGAAAGGCTATCTTCGACCCGTCCGGCGACCAGACCGGCTCGCCCACACCTGCACCGGGGCCGAAGTAGGTGAGCCGCTGTTTGTTTGTGCCGTCTGCGTTCATAACATAGATATCCATTCCGATGCCCCATCCGGAGTTTATGGAGCCAGGCACGGGGACGAAACTCGCGTCTGAACAATAGACGATGCGCTGCCCATCGGGCGACCAGTGAGGGCTTGAATCCATCGCCGCGTCATTCGTAATATTGACAAATCCGGTTCTGTCGGCGTTTATCACATAGATATCCTTCGCCCCCCACCAATACTCCAAAGTGTGATAAGCGGAGAATGCCACCTTGCTGCCATCGGGTGACCAGGTTTCCCCTCCGTCGGGACTGACACCCCCATAAGGATTTCCTTGACCGAAGGCATACAGTGGGGTTGAAGTTGGCACCGGGCCCGAGAGGTCGAGAAGGTAGATACCGTCGGTAGGCACCCCTGGGCCAAAGATCCCGATGGAGTGCTCATAAGCGATCTTTCCGAAGAGGCCTATGGGCGGCTCCGGCTTGGGCGCCACCCAGAATTCGATGACGCGGTCGGTAAATGACCAGAGTTCGACGCGGGGGTCGCTGACGAAGAAGTCCTCAGGCACCCACGCGACGATGTGCAGGCGATACTTCGAGCCTGGAGTGAGTTGTGGGTCGCGCGCTTGCCCATCCTCGTTGTAGGCAACTGAGGTGGTGCCACCCGGGACCGGGTTCCCCCAACGTCTGTTCCAGACGCGGGGGAGATTATGTCCGGCCTCTTCCAGACAGAGACAGTAATGAGACGCGCCAGGCACGGCATCCCAGGAGAAGGTTGGTGTTATCTCACCTATCACAGAGCCGTTGAGAGGATGGGTGATGTCGTGCACTGGCGGCACCGCTGGTACCGACGCAGTTACAAGAGTGTCGGAATTGCCCGCGGACTCCTGGGCCACGACAGTGTACTGACCCGGGGGCGGCGGAGGCGCTGCAAACCAGTTGAGAGTGTCCCAATAATCCTGGCGAAGGCAGGCGCCGTCGTTCCAGGAATAGTTCATTCTGTCAGTCGGCCCCGGCCGAACCTGCGCCGCCGTATCAATCGCGAAGATCGAAGAGATGTTGCTCCACCCGTCTGCGGCGCTGGCACGAACCGTGAAGTCCTCCCCATAGTACTCCTCACCCTGCGGGTAGAGCCCGTGTCCGCGCATTATCATCACCCAGTCAATCATCACCAGATCACTGCTCGGACAGACCCAGATATCCGGGCTGCCCGCGCGGTTAGAGGTGAAAGCGATATGACTGCTGTCTGGCGACCAGGTGCCATCATATCCCCCACCCATGGTCAAGCGCCGCAGGTTCCCCCCGTTCGTGTCAACCGCCCACAACTCCAGGGGCGTTGACCAATCACCGCTCAGCGTGGACTCGAAAGAGATCCATTGGCCGTCTGGGGAGCAGTTGGCTTCTCCGCTCCACAGACCGGTAGTGACCGGCGTGATGTAGCGAAGGCCGGTGCCATCAGGTCGAATGGCCCAGATGGCATAATCCCCGCCTCGATTTGAGCAGAAGACAATTTCGCTGCCGTCAGGGGACCAGTTGGGGTGGCTGTCAAGCCAATACTGCCCCGGATCGTCGAATGTTACCTGCGTGAGCCCGCTGCCGTCCACGTTGATGAGGTAGATGTCGCCGGGGAAGTAAGGCCAATAAGGAGCGGCCGGACCGCCCGCGAAAGCGATGCAGGTTCCATCTGGCGACCAGGCAGGAGTGATACCGAAGACAGGCAACGCCTGCATGCCCGTGCCATCGCGGTTGATGATGCGCAGCACGTCCGACCAATAGACCAGTTGGGTGCTGTCTGGGGACCATGAGGGGCATCCCCCCGGCGCTTCGTCCGGCGTAATTCGCCTCAGGCCTGTGCCGTCAGGCCTGATGGCCCAAAGATGAGATGCGCCAGTCCTTTCTGAGGCGAAAGCGATTTCCGTCCCATCTGGTGACCAGGCCGGGTCCGTATCTCCCGCCGGGTCGTTGGTCAATTGCACGACCTCTTGGGCCGGCAAAGGCAGTGCTCCGGTCAAGCACACTGCGATGACCAGAGTTGCGATGAGGAAAATCCAACGAGACCTACCAAGCATGGCACACCTCCTTGAAAGAGTTTTGCGCACTCGCCCGCCCCTCCACGATCACTGGCTGAGGGACACCGCAATTATTGCTGCTTTGTCAGAAGAGCGATTTCGCCATCTTATACGGAGTGGTTTCTCAGCGCGAGAATGGGGATTGGCAGCACGAGAACTGGCCGGAGGGAAGAAGCGCCGGAGGCCAGTGGCAAAGATTCCCCGACCTTCGCCTCTGATGCTACCATCTAACCGTTCGTAAGTCAAGGATATAAGCGATTAGTCTGGGTGATAGGATTGGGGACAATCGCAACCGCACAGATTTGAGTATCATGCCATCGAGGCTGAATCTGTGTGCCGCAGAAGATCTCCTGCAGAGGCGACCAGGTTAGGGGCGAGAAAAGGCCAAATCGGCGGGGAAAAGACGCCTACTATGGTATAATTAAAATGGTTGAATCACGGGCGTGTTGCCCAATAGACACCGATAGATCCTCCGCAGGGAAGAAGACGATGTCCTCTTTTCAGGCCAAGAACGCGGTTGTTGCCCTGGCGCTATTCCTATTTCTCATCTGTTGGATTTCGCCGGCGGCGGCCGCCATTGTCACCTACGAAATCTACACCCTCCAGCCCGGAGACACGCAGGAAAACCTGGCGCTTCGACAGGGACTCAAGCCGGATGAAGTCCTCAGCATTGACGACGGCCCCTGGCAGGCCGGGAAACGGGTAGCCTTACTGAAACGCTATTCGGAATTGCCGGGCGCCCCCAAGCCCGCCGCGGTTGAAGGGAAAGGCGCGCGGCTGGCAAGCGTGGTCCGCGGCGGCAGCGACATTCGTTCCCAGCCCGCCTCCGCCGAGGCTGCGGCGGGCGCTTTTCTCTTTCGGCCCGAAACCGGCTCCAAGATGGTGGTGGTTGATGAAACCGCCACCCACTATGGGGTCATAATGGCCGATCACTCCACCGGCTGGATAGAGAAATCCGCCGTTTCGATTGAGGGCCCCATAGACAGCGACTGGCTGCAGAACCTGCTCACCGCGGGGCGGCCGGAGGTTGTGGAGGAGGCCTTTCGCTATTTAGGCCTTCCCTACCGCTACGGCGGGAACCTGCCTTACAATACCGATTGTTCCTTGCTCGTGCAAAACGTCTTCCGCGCGCAAGGGGCGAACCTTCCCCGCACCGCCGCGGAACAATCCGAGGTGGGAATGGCGGTATCTCTCAGTGATATGAAGCCTGGGGATCGCCTCTATTTCATCAACAATAAGGGCCGGATAAGTCACACCGGCATCTACATCGGCTCCGGCCTCTTTGTCCATGCCTCCTCCAACCGCGGCTCCGTCGCCGTGGATAACCTCGCCGGCTCCTATCTCAGAAGGCTCGTGGCGATTCGGAGGCTGTAGCGATAGTCGCGAGTTCAGAATTGAGCGTGCTCTGTTGCAGGGATGGGAAGTTCTGTAGGGCGGGGGTGCCCCTGGGCTCCGAAGCTTCAGCGAAGGAGGCATCCCCCGCCGAAACGAGTTCGCAAAGAGATTCCGGCGGGGCTGGGCAGCCCCGCCCTACAATGCACGGCCAAGTTTGTAGCAGAGCAAATTGAGAGCAAAGGCGAACGCGGAACACTCTCGACTCTCGACCCCAAGACTCTACTCCGCCTCTGGATATGACCCCAACACTTTCACAAAGAGGATTTGCTGAGCGAGTTCGGCCAAGGCTGTAGAGAGCGGCTCTTCGTGGTTGTGGCCCTGCACATCGGCGAAGAAGACATATTCCCAGGGCGTCTGTTTGGTGGGGCGGGATTCAATCATGGTCATATTGATCTTGTTCCGGTGGAAAATGCCCAGGGCCTCCCAGAGGCTGCCGGCGCGGTGGAGCACCGAGAACATCAGAGAAGTCTTGTCCTTGCCCGAAGGCTGAGCGTCTTCCTGGCCTATGATGAGAAAGCGGGTGCGATTATCCGGCCGGTCCTGAATCCCAGAGGCGACAATCGGAAGATTGTAGAGGGAGGCGGCGAGTTCCGTGCCGATGGCGGCCAAGCCGGGTTCAGCGGCGGCCAACTGGGCCGCCCGCGCGGTGCTTGATACTTCGATTGTCTCCACCCCAGGCAAGTTCGCCCTCAGCCAGTTGTGGCACTGCGCAAGAGCCTGGGGGTGAGAATATACCCGCTTTGTCTCTTCTCTGGGGTCTCTCTGGAGAAGATTGTGCCGGATATCAACATAACATTCTGCACAAATGTGCACTACTGAGCCGATGAAGCGGTCGAGGGTGGAGCGCTCAACTCCCGCGATGGAATTCTCCACCGGCACTACCCCGAAATTCGCGTTTTTCTTTTCCACCGCCATGAAGACATCATCAATACTGCTGAAGGGAAGGAGGGTTGCGTCCGGGCCGAATTTTCGCTTTGCGGCCAGGTGACAAAAGGTGCCTGCCGGGCCAAGGTAGGCGATATTGAGAGGGCTTTCAAGGGCCCGGCAGGCGGCGATTATCTGTTCGTAAATCGCAGCCACGGATTCCGCGGAAAGCGGCCCCGGGTTCAGGGAGACTATTCGCTCCAGGATTTGCCTTTCTCGCGAAGGGACGAACTGGGTGGCATTGTCCTTCTGCTTCAACTTGGCGATGGCGGCGGCCAACCGTGCCCGTTCCGCCAGCAGGGAGAGGATCCTCTCATCCAGCGAATCTATTTTCGTTCGCAATTCGTCAAGATTCATTAGCTTCTCCACAAGGAGTTGAGAAGGCCTTCGCCGAAGCCATTATAACTCCTGCTGCGGGCAGGTGGTAGAGAGATGCCAAGAAAAGCCAAGAACTCATCCGCGCGCAAGACCTCCGAGCCGCCGCTGCGAGAGCGGGTGATGGGCGGCGTCCCCGATGACCTGTGGGTCAAGTGCACAGGCTGCTCGGCCATGCTTTACAGCAAGGAACTGGAGCAGAACCTGAAAGTCTGCCGCCACTGCGGCTCTCATCTGAGGCTTTCCTCTGCGGAGCGTATCCTCCTTACCGCGGACGAAGATAGTTTTCATGAGCGCGACGCCGACCTCGCCACGAAAGACCCGCTCACCTTCCCGGGCTACAAGAAGGATATTGTCCGCTATCAGGGGCAGAGCGGGCGCAAGGACTCGATGGTTTGGGGGGAGGCGGCCATCGGGGGGAGGCCGGTCATCCTGGCTGTAAGTGAGTTCGGCTTCATGGGCGGAAGCATGGGCTCGGTCATGGGGGAAAAGATCGCCCGCGCCGCCGAGGAAGCCGCGGCAAAGCAATGGCCCCTGATTCTGGTTTGCTCCGGCGGCGGAGCGAGGATGCACGAGGGGATCATCTCGCTGATGCAGATGGCCAAGACCACCGCCGCGGTCGCCCGCCTCGCAGACGCCAGGGTTCCCTATATCGCAATTTTCGCCGACCCCATGCTGGCGGGCATTGCCGCCTCCTTTGCGTTCATCGCTGACATCATTATCGCCGAGCCGGGAGCCATCGTAGGCTTTGCCGGCCCCAGAGTGGTTGAACAAGCCTACCGGATAAAACTGCCCCCGGGCAGTATGACTTCGGAGTTCCATTTTTCCCATGGCATGGTTGACATGGTCTTACCGCGGAGGGAGATAAGGCCTATGCTGATCCGTCTGATGGGCCTATTGAAGTAAGAAGAAGAAGGGTTGGAAGAAGACAACACACCATGGATCGCTGGCTGCCATTTGAAAAACCCCTCCGGGAACTGGAGGAAGAGATCTTGGAATTGGAGCGCTACACCGCGGAAAAGGGGATAAACCGCTCCCGGGAGATCGCCGCCCTCCGCGCCCGGCAGGAAGAACTCACCCGGGATATCTTCGCTCGCCTTTCTCCCTGGGACAATGTTCAGTTGGCCCGCCATCCCGAACGGCCCTATACTCTCGACTACATTTCTCTCATGCTGAGCGATTTCGTCGAACTTCACGGCGACCGGCGCTTCGGTGACGACCCCGCGGTTGTTGCCGGAGTGGGATTGCTGGAGGAGAGGCCCATCGTGGTGGTGGGTCATCAAAAGGGGCGTGATCTCAAGGAGCGCCAACTGCGGAACTTCGGTTCCGCCCGCCCCGAGGGCTATCGGAAAGCGCTGCGGGCGATGAAGTTGGCGGAGAAATTGGGCTATCCGGTCCTCAGTCTTGTTGACACTCCCGCGGCCGACAGCCGGCCCGAATCCGAGGAGAGAGGCATCTGTGAATCCATCGGCCGCAACCTCGCCGAGATGTCAACCCTGCGCGTCCCCATCCTAGTGGCCATCATCGGCGAAGGCGGCAGCGGCGGGGCCATTGCCCTCGCCGTGGGCGACTGGATAATAATGCTGGAACATTCCATCTATTCGGTGATTCCGCCCGAATCCTGCGCGGTCATTCTCTCCGCCTTCGGCCGAGACGCGAACCGGGGGCCCGAGGCCGCCGCCGCCCTGCGCCTCAGCGCCCGTCAGACCCTCAAACTGGGAGTCGCAGATGAGGTCTTGGACGAGCCCCTCGGCGGCGCCCACCGCAACCCCGCCGGCATGGGTGAGGCCATTAAAAGGGCCCTCATCGCCAAACTGGATTCCCTTGGCCAATTGGAAATCGCCGAACTCCTCCGCCTCCGCTACGAAAAATTCCGCAAAATCGGCAACTTCGGCTGAGCAGAATACTTCTTGCTCAACTTGAACTTAAGACTTAATGGGGACAGCAACCTAATGAGTGTCGTGAATTATGGTTACACGGTACTGAATTCGGGGCGGGCGGCAGCGATGTCCTTCGGCGTTGCTCGGGACGGTGAGCGAAGTCGAACCGCCGCCCCTATAGGTAATCGCCTTGGTCGGAGGCTGTAGGGGCGGATTTGAATCCGCCCGAATGTTTGTAACTCTAATAGACGAGACTCATTAATACTGCGCCCCCAAAAGGGCCGGCCGACACAGAAAGCAGGTTGAGCACTAAGTTGGACAGAAATATGGTTACTGTGGGGGTGTTGAAAAACACAAGGAAATGGCATTTCGCACCACATTGCTGAGCGTGCAATTATCATCGCGGAACGTATCTGCGGGGTTTTTCAACACCCCCATTGTCCCTATATTTTCCCCATATTTTCCGATACACTCTGTAAAATAGGGGTGTCGGCCCGCGCCATAGGGACTCCAGACCCAATGACGCACAATCTGTAGGGCGGGATTGCCATGCCCGCCGCCCTGCCATAATATATCCAATCACAGAAAGGGCCAAGACTAATGACTCAAAGAGTCGCCATCGCCCTTTTTTTCTGCCTTATGGCCTTTCCCGGAGTCTCGGCCGAGACCCTGGAAAACTTCCTCGATATACAAGCCTCCGTCAAGAAAATCCAATCGCTTCAGAACCGCGACGGAGGCTTCGGGCAAATTCAAGACCGCCCTTCCACAATGGAGGATACCTACCGCGCTGTTGAGGCAATGACTATTCTTGCTGCCAAGCCCCGGGATACCAGCGCCTGTATCTCGTGGCTTCAAGAACAGCAACAGCCGGCCGGCTACTTTCGCTACAATTCCGCCGATTGGGAACGTGAACGAATTGATGCCACTTATAAAGCCCTGGTTGCCCTGAAACGACTGAGAGCGAAACCCAGGAATAAAGGGTCTTGCTACCGGTGGCTCCTTGCGCAAGAAAACGAAGATGGAAGTTTCGGAAAAGGGATCGGCTGGAACGGCGAATATCAAACTCCGCAGGATGCAGCCAAGGCAGCCTTGTCTTTCCCTCTCGTGGATCGCGATCCTCCACATCCGAAAAGAACAATCGCGTATTTCCACGGGGTTCTTGAGAGACCGGTGCCCAAACCGGCCAAGCATTCCCTCTACCAAAGCCCCTACAAAGATGCATTACCAAGAATAGAAGAACATTACTGGTCCGTTTTGGCCCTGGAAAGCCTGCGTCGCCCCCCATCCTATTCCCATGTCAAGTCTGCTCTAAAAGTCGGCAGAGGCTACATCTCGTACATGAAGGGGAGACAATGGAAATATTGCAGGTTGAACTCCTACCAGATGATTATTGAATTGTTGGGGAAGTACCGAGTTGAACCGCCCAATATCAATCATTGCTTGACCGGGCTCAAAACCCTAGGTGTTCCCCCGCAAGAATGGGGCGGTTTTTCCTCGGTAGAGAATGACAGATTCAAACGGGATATCAAGAACAAACTCACTACTGACAACTTTCTTCTTATTCGTACGGCAACCGACCTTTGCTGGCTAGGAACGAGGCCTGCTGGTCCGTGGGGAAGAGCGATTAGAGTCGGCCATGCACTGAAATCATCCACAGCCTGGTGCTTTGCGAGACTTCCCTATTATGTCATCTGGTTTCCCGGAGAGAAAATACTGACGCTAATGGCCAGATGTCACCTCGTTGATCTGCGTCGGTGGTGTCCTCACCCCACACTCTTCACGATGTTGATACTGACAACTCTATTCTGGGGATGCGTATCAGTTCTTTCCTCCTTTATTTTCGGTGGGGATTCCAAATTCGCTCATGCTATTGCCATGCTCACAGGAATCGTTTTCCTTCTTGGTTGCGCCCAAATCCTCGGTCTTTCACCGCTCGGTATTGGACTTCCCTCTGCTCCTGTTTCTCCGGGTATACCAGAAATACCTATGCCGGTAGGACCTCAGTTTATTGCTCCTGGCGGCTAGCGCGAATCATTCATGCTTCTGGCTGGAGTCCGCCATGGCCTTTGGCAAAGGCGGACGGTGATCCTTCGACTTCCTTCAACATATCATAAGACGGTCTCCTCCTGTGGGTGCTAAAGTGGGGGGAATATGGGGAAAGCGTGGCTGTTGAAAAAGTCTTCCCATGCGCTGCGCCGCCCTGCAACCCGATCCACCGGTTCTCTATCATCCTCGCAACAGAGCATAACCTTCTCTCAACCGCCTGGCCAGTTCTTCTCTGTCGGTTGTTTGGCGATCCAGCCTCTCGACTGTTCGCAGGTAGAGCGTAACTCTCTTGTCAAGGTCGTGCAGGTATTCGTATCCCAAGCCCGCCGCCACCTTGATTGCTATCTTCCCAAACAAAGCAGTGGTTCGAAAAAGCGCCTCCCAGAGTTCCTTGAGGTCTCCTCCGGCATAGGTGCTTGCAAGTTCATTGTAGGTCTCAGAATCGAGCACTTTCTTGAGGCCCTTCCCGTAAGCGCCCGGCTTCCAACTCCAATTCCTATCTATTTCAATTGACCACTCCAGCATCTTGCGGAGCATGTTGTGCTTCAACATGTAGTCAAGGTTATACTTGGCCGGCAGCAGATCATCGCGCCAAAGGTGTTTCGCCACATAGACGGATTCCGCCCAAAAGTCGTTTATCAAGGAAACATACTCTGACTCAGTCGGAACCGCTGGTATGTGTGCTTTGAAGGTCGGGCTCTTGAGTGAGGAAGCAACTCCGTCTTTATCAAGTAGCACTTCGTATCCAACATCAAAGTGATCGGGCAATGAAGCCGCGTTACAGTCCTCCTTGAGCGCCTCCACATGACCCACTCCGAAGTCAATCTTGGTGCCATCTTCATACGACACTAAGCGCGTATGCCATGACCGGACTTTGTCCTTGGTGTCTTCTCGGTGAACCACCAGAACCGGGCCGAACGCCTCAAACCATTCGTCACTTTCAGCAAAGGGAGCGAAATCTACTACATACAATTCCGGATCGTAATCCGAGAAAACGTCGCAAGGGGCATTGGGGAGGGTGCGCGTGCTTGTCAAAATCACCGCGCGTATCTCAGCGTATTTCTCTCCGAGATCAATCAGTTTTCCAATCACAGGGTCTTCGCGGTTCATGCTCACAAGGCCTCCTTATACTTTCAGCCAAGCGCAGGGAGTTCTGTCCTAGGCGTTATTGCATAGGTTCGTAGTAGCGCCATTCATGGCGCGTCCTACCCCTCACGGCGATGAATCGCCTCACTACGAATGACGAGGGATGAATCGCCCTGCTACGAACAATTCAAGGGGTGATTTGAGATGGCCTCCATGCTCCTGCCGTTGTAGGTGCTCGGCCCGTTGCGCTGTTGGGGTGTCGCTACCCCGCCGAGTAATATTCCCCGACTATTTCAAAGGCCTGTTTAGCATCCTGGGCCATCTGGTGGACGAGTTCTTCCGCGCTGCCGAAGGCAATGTCTCCGCGCAGGCGAGAGAAGAAATAGAGACCCAGTTGTTTGCCATAGAGCTGCAGATTCTCTTCGCAGATGTGGGCCTCTATGACTCGTTCCCCGCCGCCGAAGGTCGGGCGATTGCCGACATAGACGACTGCCACGTGGCCGTCCGGATCTCCCACCCCCTCCCAGGCGAACTGAGCGGAATCATCGCTCACGCTGGCGGTGCAGGCATAAACTCCATCCGGCGGAATCGCCTTGTCGTCGGGCGGCCGCAAGTTGGCAGTGGGGAAGCCCAGGGCCTGTCCACGGCCCGCTCCCGCCACCACTCTTCCCGCGAGTCGGTAGGGCCGGCCCAGCATCTTCGCCGCTTTTTCCATCTTGCCGGCAAGCACCGCCTGTCTGATTGCTGTGCTGCTGACTACTTCGCCTTCCCGCTCCACCTCCTCCACTACCTCAACCTCAAAGTCCATCTCCTTTCCGAGGGCAAAGAGGAGGGAGAGATTGCCCTCGGCGCCTTTTCCAAAGGTCAACTCCGGCCCGGCCACGAGATAACGCGCGCGAAGCCTTGTCAGCAGGACTCGCTTCACAAAATCCCGCGCCGGCAGGCCGGCAAGTTTGCGGTCGAAAGCCGCCACCACCGCAGTGCTGAGTCCTAGTTCGGAGAAGAGAGATAACTTCTCCTCGGTAGTGGTGAGCAGGGGAGGGCCGCCCTTGGGGGAGAGAAGTGCTTCCGGATGAGGATCAAATGTGAGCCCCAGGGAGAGCAGCCCCCGCGCCCGGGAGACTTCGACCACGCGTCTCAGCAATTTCTGATGTCCTACGTGGACGCCGTCAAAAGCCCCCATCGCGAGGCAGGATTCGTCTTCGATTTCAACCGAGGAAAGCGCGTGGAATATTTTCATTTCGTTCTGTCGGCCCGAGCGAACAGGGAAAAGATTCTACGCCGCGGAAAGCACTACCTCCGGTTTCAGAAGCGAAACTTCTCTCCGGCCGATGCCAATAAGGCATTCGCCATAAACGCGAAAGAATTCCTCTTCTTTTACGCCGGTTTCTTCGACCACCGAGCCCTGACAGAAACGCCTTGCCTGCTCCGGGCTCAGGCGCACCTCAGGAAGATGAAGCAGCGGCCAGTCAAGCGGCAGCAAGGCCGAGGCCGCATCATCTTGAATCTCTTCCAGAGTTCGAGCGTCTTCAAGCCGGAAAGGGCCTGCGCCTTTCCTCAGCAGGAAACCGACGTGCGCGCCGCCTCCCAAGGCCTCTCCGATCTCCGCGCAGAGCGAACGGATATAAGTTCCTTTGGAGCAGATTACTTCCACCAGGCCTCTCGCGGGAGCGGCGTCGTTAAAATCCAGCAGTCTCAAATCATGGATTCTCACTTGACGCGCAGGCAAATCGAAATCTTTTCCCTGTTGCGCCAGCCTGTAGGCGCGGCTCCCGCCAATATGAATCGCGGAGAACTTCGGAGGCTTCTGTTCAATGCTTCCGCGGAAGCGAGGCAGAACCGCCTCCACCTCCGAAAGAGATGGCGCAATCCCGGTTTCCTTGACTATCCTGCCTTCCGAATCGAGCGTGTCTGTCTCTATCCCGAATACTATCTCACAGAGATAGGTCTTGTCGCAATCCTCCGCGAAACGGGCGAGCCGCGTCGCCTTTCCCAGGCAGAGCGGCAAAACCCCTGCTGCGGCCGGGTCGAGGGTCCCAATGTGCCCGACCTTGACTGCGGGAATCCCCCGCAGGAGCCGCCTCACCCAGGCCACAACATCGTGTGAGGTCATCCCGGGAGGTTTCAGGAGATTCAGCCAGCCGTCGAGCGGCTGTGGATTTGCGGTTGACATTTCTCTGGGAACCATCTGCTGCGCTCATTATAACATCTTCGCTTCTCCCGGCCGATCGGAAAGAGCGAAGAATAGTCACTCGAGGCGACGGAGACAATCAGAGCGTGGTCGGGACGGGCGGATTCGAACCGCCGACCACCGGCCCCCCATGCCGGTGCGCTAACCAAACTGCGCTACGTCCCGAGAAATCGCGGGCAACAAGGGGCAGCACCAACCATTATATGCCTCATGCCGGGGTCAGTCAATTGCTGTCAGGCGGATTGACCTGGATTCCGGCGGCCTGCGAACGCCAAGCGGCGGCCTTCAGGTTCGCCTCGCGCACACGCTTTACGAGCGGCCATTTGGGGCGATCCGTGACGGTTACCAGGCCAAAGGAGAAGTGGTCGCCGAGAACCAGGCGGGGCCCTCGGCCGGGGCCGCCTCCGGTCAGGTTTTGATCGGGATATTTGAACCAGATGAGGCCGACACAATAGGGATCCCTGGCAGCGAACCCTGTCCAGCGATAATACAGGTCGCCGGCTTCGGCCTCATCGCCCGAGGAGACAAGAAAGCGGCCAAAGCCGCGGGTCCCGTCATACCACGGCGGGAAACTGAATTCTCCGCAGAGGGCCGGCTTGTCCGTTTCTGCTTGAAGCCTGGCGAGCAGCCCATTGTCATAGGCGCGGCTGTAATGGTCATAGCCGATGACATCGCAGTGGCGGGCGATGAGCCGCCAATCTTCCTCGTTTTCCCACCAGCCGAGACTAATCCAGAAGCCCAGGTAGAGATGGTTGGGATCAATTGCTTTGACCGTGCGATAGAGGAAATCATAATAGCGGTCGGCGTAGAAGCGGCGGAGTTTCTCGAGATCGCCGGCGGGCGGCGCGGGAGAAATCGCATACAGGGCGGTGCGATTCGCCGCCTTGATTTTCCAGGCTCCGGCCAGATTTGCCAGGGAGCCGGAATAGAGTTCATCCAGGGCGTAGTCCAGCAGAGCGCGTTTGGCCGGCGTATCTGCGGGTTTGGCGAGGATTTCGCGAATTTCCGTGCCGGTAATTATCTCGTCGAATTCATTTCCCACCGCCCACCCCAAAACCATTGCATCATCGCGGCGCGGCAGAATCTGGCGCTCCAATTCCCGCCGGAAGATCTCGCACACCTTTGGGTCAAAGATGTCCGGATGTCTCACGAGGCGGGGGGTTGTGCCGGCGTCGAGCACAGGGGTGGATACTGCATTTGGCGGCGCGCCCCATTTGCCGCCTCCGCTGAATCCCCAGGACTTCAACCGGCGCATTCCCTGCTGAGTCGCTCTCTCCATCCAATCTCCGGGACCGTATTTGCGAATGAGGTTGCAGGCGTAGAAGCAAAGATACTCGGTGCCGTCGTTGACGCCCCAGCGGTTCGCGCTCCAGGCGGCCGCCCAGGGCTCCTCCCGGGGAGGGAGCCATTCGAAGAGGAACTCCCGCTCGGTGGTCGGAGTGCTGGAGGCGGTAAGGCCCGGAAAGACGCTTACCCCCAAGTAGAAGCAAGGATTTCCATAAGGCGTGACGAGCCACCAAAAGCCATTGCGCTTGGCCGTGCGGAAAAAGCCGGTGGGCTCTTCACGCCAGCCCGCCTGGGTATAGCCGCCGTAAGGGTCGAAATCGGCGGAAGGAGGCATCTTTGCCAACTCGGCGTCCTCCCGGGCTATATCACCCCGCAAATCTTCATCGCCGCGAACCTTCCCCGGCCATTCGGCATATCGGCTTTGCCCGTAGCGGTCAATGTAGGGAGCCCAGCGCCTTATTTCGCCGCGGGCGAAGCGCACGGAAGCGGTGACTGTCACCGTGTCCTCCGGTTTCACCTCAAGACTGATTGAGGTCGGCTGACCGGGCTCGAAAAGTTGCAGAGCTATGGGCCGCGCGGCGGATCGCCAAAAATCGAAAGTCCGCCGATAGACCTGTTCTGCGCCGCGTCTCACCATGACGGTAGTGGTGCTGACGATAGCCAGCCAGTCTCCCGTTTCCGAGGCCCAGGCGGGACGAAAGTTGATCTCAAAGGGGGTCTGAGAAGGGAGCCATTTGCCGGATTTCTCGGCAACCAGTTGGCTGTCGAGAAACAGGCGCGCCTGTTTCAGGGAGATGACCGCGCGTATTTCGTACTGCCGATTGGTCACGAAACCCGGCCTGTGGGCAAGGAAGCGCCAATACTTGCCATCAGCGACGCCCAACACTAGGTTCGCATCAGAGAGCCGGTTGCCTTCAAAATCGAGGTAAAAGCCCCGGCTGTTGGCCCAGTCATACTGGGCGGCAAGCCACATGCGCGATTCCCCCGCGGCCCGAAAAGAGGCGGAAAGCAAGAGAAACGCCGTGATTGCAAGGAGTGGCTTCTTCAGCATTTGGTGCCTAAAGGGGATTTCCGTGCCGTGACCGATATTCCTGCGGGTTTGCGGAGGATTGACTCAACGGTGCGATCGCTGGAATCGTAATAACGTTCCGCGCAGAAACGGTAAAGTTTCTGGAGATCGCCGGCGGGCGGCGCGGGAGAAATCGCATATACGGCGGTGCGATTTGCCGCCTTGATTTTGCAGGCTCCGGCCAGGTTTGCGAGGGAGCGTGAATAGATTTCATCTAGCGCATGATCAGGGAGAGCGCGGCTTGCTGCTGCCAGGGCCTTCTCCTCCCCTGACCCGCGTCACACCCTCCGGCCTCGCGCGCAGGCGATAGAGCCATTGTCCTGGGGCGATCTCCGTTCCTTTGACGCACTCGAAAGCTGAAAGGGCCGAGATCACGTCTGGCTTCTTGACCCCCAATTTGCCGAAATCACTCCATGGATGCGATCGCACTTCGGGGGTGGAAATGTCACCAAAGAGCCAAGCCGCCGCGCCGCGGTTTTCCGCCGCGGCAAGGCATTGCCCCACCACCTCCCTCAGCCCCCTGCGAGTGCGCTGCGCGGTCCCCCACAGCGAAAGGAGGGAGACGCAGTCTCGATGGCCGAAGAAGTACCTGAGGTATCCATCAGACTCGTGGACTCGTCCCGCGGTAATCACGAGATCAGCGCGGCCCACCCGGTTGTAAATCTGCTGCGCTGTGGCATACTTGACATTGTTTCGCAGATCCCGCGCGGGCAGTATCCCACCCGCGGCATTTACCGCTACGAGGAATGCCACTGCTAGAGCCAACAGCGCGGTGTCACGCCGGGTGGACTGCGGCGGAGCGGCGGTTGCAATGAAACCAATCAATAGCCAAAGCGGCGGGAGGATCATCACCCAACCTTCGGTTTCGGAGTAATAGTAATACGCCGCGAGCGCCGCGAAGGGAAGAATCCAGGCTATAAGCCACGACAGATTGCCCTCGGCAGTGTGTCGGAGGCTTGCGGCTCGCCGTATTCCGGCCCAGGCCGCGACCAGTAGCAAGACGCTCACGATCAGGAGGTTGGCGATAGGAAGGGCATGGGCGCGCACAAATGCCGCCGCTCCGCCGGGAAGCCCTTGCGCCAAAGCCGTGCGGACGCTCTGGCCCAAATCGCCCAAAAAGACGAAGGAATTGAATAGGACATAGGTCGCCCGCACGGCGGACGCCAGGCTGAGGCTCCCGGGTAGGCCGTGTGCGCTCTCCGCCAGCCAAGCGATCACACCTGCCGGGGAACGGGCACCTCCTACCGCGAAAGCAGCGGCGGTGATGGGCAGCAAGCAGATCGCCGTGAGAACCCCGACGTAGGTCGCGGCTCGCAGCAGGCCAGAATCGGCCCGGCTACGCCCGCGCCCAAGCAACCCCACGAGCGCCGCTGGCAGAAAGAGAAGCAGTGAGAGGTGAATCAGCGAAGCCAGAGCGTGCAGCAGGCCCACGCCGGCGAAATAGAGGGTCGCGGACCCGCGTCCTTCCTTCACTCGCGTCAGGCCGCTTTGCAGCAGCAACGCCGCCGCCAGAAGGCACATTATGCCGAGCGAATAAGTCTCCGCGTCGGTCGCTTGAATCCAATAAGCGTAGGAGGCACCGAACCCCAGGGTCGCAAGCACCGCGACAGCGCGGCGGCGGACCAGCCGGTAAGCCAGGGCTCCCATTATGCCCAGCGAGGCCCCGCCGGCCAGGACGCTCAGCCACTGCATCGCCTCCAGAGCGGAGGAGAAGATGCCGAGCGACGCGCCCCCGCGGTAAAAGGCGCGGCTGAGCAGGCAGTAGATAAGATGGCCTGGCAACATGAGTCCCGCGGGCGAGCGTATGCTCTCTACCTTTGCCGCATAATAGATGGCGTCACCGGAGTAGTTGGCGGATCGCGTGAGGGCGTAGCCAAGCAGGCCCAGGAGCGCCAACGCGACGGCGAACCGCGGCCCGATCAGCCGCGAAAAACGCGACCGGAAACGCTCAACGACGGAATCATGGTGCATGAGCCAGCGCGCTCCGGGAGTTCTCGTGATCGAACTCAAGGCATTCTCGGGCTTGCGCAGAGGCCATTCTAACTTACTGCCGACTGTCGCGGCCAGACGGCCCAGACATAGTGTGCCCTATTAACTGCTTCTTTCGATTATACTTGCTCTTCCGCCGTGTGACCAGCAATCTTTGACTCTTTGCGATTGACCGAGGGCGAGAGATCTATTAGAATACAAGGTATGGAGCCAGAGGTTGGCTCCTTGCGTGCCCTCGAGTTCGGGGTGTAGCTCAGCTTGGTTAGAGCGCACGGTTCGGGACCGTGAGGCCGGTGGTTCAAATCCACTCACCCCGATTCCTCTTTTTCGCCGACTTCACCTGCTATTCTTCTTTGGACCTACTGAAGTTCGACTTCAACTGTGACAGTGACAGACCCGCCGGGAGGAATATCGCCGATATTCAGAGTGAGCAGCCTATTACCTGGTTTCAGAGGGTCGGGCGCGAGGGTGATTCGATCCGGAGTGAGGGCGACGCCATCCACCGCGGCGGATCGAAATGTGTAGGCTGGCGACATAGAGTCGGAGAGAGTCGTATCGGTTTTGACAGTGGCGCCGGGATTGCTGACGACAAATCTGTGAGAGATAACTCCGGGTTTTTGCGCGCTCAAGTCGGCTGGGTTCGTCTGCTCGACGGAAGGAGTCGTCAAAGGGCTTTCCTTCATCAGGATTGCCCCTTCTGCGCCACGCAGGGTAATTTGCGTTGTCAGCAGGCCTGGATTCCCCCAGTAATCCGCCAAGCGCATCGGCTCCGGCAGAGTGACCGTAACTGCAGAGGTGGAGTAGTAGGAGCCTCCACCGGTGAGGGGCCGGAAGAGGACAAGGGCCCTGGTATAGTCACGGGCATAGATGTAGTAGTTCTTGGTTGGGACAGAAGGATCAGGCCCTGACTGAAAAAGATAGGCCCCACGCGTGCCGCGTGCTTGTTTGCCCGCAGGGATAACTCCTGTAGGAGTGCCATAGTCCGCCTTCGCCGCATCTATCCAGTTGAAATAGGGAGACTTGTGGCCGCCATAATAGTAGCCCCACCAGGTGGAGAAATAGTCGGTCTCTGGTTTTTGAAGTGTGAGGAAGGCTGCCAGGCCCAAGTATTTGTCCCTGGCCGTCAGCATCGTGTGCCATTGGTTGGACAGCGTGGAGCCGCTCCAGGCTTGCGTGAGGGTGAGGCTGGTATCTGAGTTTACAGTTTTCACCTCTGCGAAGTAGTCCGTTCCGCTGATGCTGAAGGTTAGGATACTTCCTGGCTGCGCCGTCTTTGACCAGAGGGTTCCATTTCCGCTGACTTGGTCGCTGCCATTGACCAAGTTCACGGTCTTGCCCTGCTCGCCCATCTGGTAATACATGGCCAACTGCCATTGCAGGAGCATGGGCCGCCCCAGGTCTCCCCACTTCTGCCATTGGGAGCCCGCAGGCCACATATTCTCCTCCCAGTTGCCCCAATAGCCAGGGGTGGAAGTGCGGTTGCATCCACCCGCGCCCGAAGCGTCTTCCCGCACATGGTAGTCGAGGTGCTGATTGATCGTCTCCAGGCCTTTCCAGCCGACATTCGCTCCCAGCAGATAGCCGTTGGAGTTAAGGACTTGATGCCCGTAGATGAGCATCTCCTCAACATCGGCAAGCCACTGGTCTTTTACCTGGGTGGAGGTCATCCCAGGATATTCCAGGACTTTGCCTTCTAGCGCCGCTGTGGGCAGATTGCACGCGCTCATATCATCCAACTGTGCCCCATAATACTTGTAAGTTGGAGTGGCTTGAGCCTGCAGCATCTCCAGGCTGAGAGATGGATATTTCTGCCTCATAGCGGGGTTGCTGACATTCAGCGCGGACTGCACCCAGGCCCAGAAGTGGGGAAGTCGGGCTTCGTATTTGAACCTGGCTGTGGCATTGGGATTGACGGCGGATTCGGCGTATCCGTCCCCGTTCGTGTCATTGGCAGGGTCCCAGGCAGGGACGGTATTGCCGGAAGTCCCATTGTGAATCCAATAGTGTCGGCCTTGAGCCTTCTTGACTACAGGGCCGGTTGTGCCAACGGCAGTAGTCCTGAGCCTGACGAAATAGACGCCGCTGTCTCCCCAATAGGTCGGCAGGGCGTTCACCTTGCTCCTCTTCCATTGCTCCTTTGTCGGCGGGGGAGAGAATCGGACTTGGCCGTTTTGCTGAGCGTCATTGGTGGTATCACCAGTGAGTGTCAGGGCAGTCCAACTTGATCCATTCCAGTATTCCCAGACACCGTGCCAGTCGGCGCTCGCGAAGGTCAAGAACTCCAGGTTAACCTCATCGAATCTGTCAAGTCTGCCAAAATAGAGGGAATCATTCAGAGCGGCAAGACTCAGGCTGGCAGTTCCCGACCAGGCGGGATCGGCATATCTAGTAGTTGAACTATTGCGATAGAGATAGCGTATCTTCGCATCTGCATATTCTCCATAGCCACTAAGACTCTGAGCGATGTAAGTGTCCTGAGTGCTGAGGTGGAAAAAGCCCTGCTCCCAGTCGAGATTGTTGAGCGCGCAGTAGGAATACCATCTCATCGTCATTTCCGAATGGGAGGAGCCCACCGGCCCGCTCGGAGGATCATTGACGACATTGAGAATGAGCCAGTGGAAGTATTTGTCCGCGATGATGTAGGGATTGTGAGCCAGCCAATTCTCAACCGGCGAAGGCGCGCTGTCCATCCAGTCATAATGAGCCGCCAGCCAGTCAATATTGTCCTGGGTTGCCGCGATTCTGTTAGAGGTCTTCACGCTCGGCCACAACTGCGCCGTCATCGCAATCTGAATCGAAGAGACAAGCAGGATTATCGCGAGGATGAAAACGGGGGAAACGCGGAGACTACGCATCACATACCTCCTACCCACCCACCAGAAACGAGGCGCCAAGGCCCCGGACAGAAGGGGAGGGGCTACCGACCGGAATCTCATTCACATTAAACCGAGAAAGAGATAATTCCTCTTCCGTCTGGTAAGAATGGAAAACACAGGCGATTCGGCGGCGCCTGTATGCTCCCAGTTACAATATTCCATAATTGAATATTCACCTTGAGAAGGGAAGGCCTTCCGGGCGAACGTCAATTTGGTTCATCCTTTATCTTGAGAGGACTGAAGCCGGCGGGGGAACCGCCTCCTTCCAATGGGAGGCGTTTTGCGGCAAGAGTGGCAACTTTCTGCCAGGCCTCCTGCAACCTCTGGGCGCAGAGATGCCAGGTATAGGTCTCCTCAATGAATCTCCGGCCCCTCTCTCCCAGGGAACGGCAGGACTCTGGAGAGTCCAGGAGAGAAATCACCTTGTCGGCGAAAAGAGCGGCTGTATCAGCGATCACCAGGTGGGCCTCCGGCTTGACCTTCAAGCCCTGTGCGGCAATGGTGGTGGAGACAATAGGTTTCGCCATTGCCATGGCCTCGAGTATCTTCAGGCGGGAGCCTCCGCCCATGCGCAGCGGGGCTATCACGACATTGGCGCGGGCAAGATAGGGCCGAACCTCCTCAACCCAACCGGTTATCTCCACATTGCGAAAGCGGGGGGCGAGCCGGCGCAGAGCGCGGCCGGGGTTCTTGCCGACTATGACCAGGCGCGCCCTTGGGCGGCGGCCGACGACCAGCGGCCAGATTTCCTTGAGAAAACATCTTATCCCATCATCATTTGGCGCATAGTCCAGAGCGCCGGAAAAGAGCACCAGCCCGGCCTCCGGCTCCCCGTTGGGCCTGAAATAGCCCGTATCCACCGCGTTGGGAACAACCCCGACCTGGCGCACCCCATACTCGGACTGGAAGGCACAGGCATCCTCCTCGGAAACCCCCGTTACAAAATCGTAATGGCTCATGAGCCAATGTTCATAGAGCGCCATCTTGCGGGCTTGTGAATGGAAATAGAGGCGCAGCATAGGATTGGCGGAAAAGAGCGCCCGCTGGCGCCAAAGATGGGCCTCGACGTTCTGGGTATTCAGGAGTTTTGGCGCAGGCGAGGGCGCAGCAAGGAAACGATGGAAGCCGATGTTCTCAGATTGGATGAGGTCGAAAGGAGCCGAGCAGAGTTTGACGAGGGCCTGCTCGGTCCCAGCCTGGCAATATTTTATAACGGAAAAGGGAAGCCTGGAGAGCAGATGTGCCGCCGCACCGAAAAGCAGTCTCGGCTTGCCGGAACGACCCCGCCAGGGAAGGATTTCCACGCCCTGGCAGAGGCGGCCGAGTTCTGTCAAGTCAGACTCGCGGCCCTTGCCTGGGTCCAAAACCGCGGCCGTGACTTCATGGCGGGGAGCCATTTCCTTCAGCAGGCCGAAGGTGCGCAACTTCGCCCCGGAATCGGGTGGAATCGGCAATTCTCCCAATATCCAAAGGACCTTCATCAGGGTATCTGCCTCGCTATCCAGGGCCCAAGCGAACGGGTCAGCGAGAGCGGCAGCCTTCGCCAGAGCCTGCGTGCGAGCCGAAAACGGGGGTTTTCCGCTCTCAATTCCGCACTTCGCCGATGCTCGTAGAGATACCAACGGTGGCGGATTTCCCGGCCGCCCCAATGTGACTTGAAAAAATAAGGCCCTGAATCAACCGTGGAGCGCCCCATATCAAGCACACGACAACCGCAGGAGAGCGCATATCGAATCGCCTCCCAGGTGAGATAATAGTTCGCCCCTTCGCTCTTGTCCCGCGGAGCAGTTCCGCCCCAGAGCAGAGTGAGGGTGTCTCTGAAGCGCAGCACGAGTTTTGCCGCGACGGGCCGTTGGTTCTGTCGGGCCAACAGGATCTGGGCGTCTTCTCCGAAGGCTTCAAGCACGGCGCCGAAAAATCGCGCGGAGAAGGTTGGAGAACCTATTGCCCGCATATTTGCAGAAAAGACCCGCCAGAATTGAGGCAAGAGATGGTCTCCTGCTTCCAGGGCAAGACCAGCCTGCTGACCCTTGCGAATGCGATTACGCGTTTGTTTGCGAAGGCTCCCCCAAATCGCCTCCTCGCCGGCAGTCAAGTCAATCAGAAAACTGGACTTGCGCTCGTCAAGGCGAAAGCCTCGCCTCTCGGCCGGGGGCAATGGGTTGTTGCCGCGAATCTCCAATGAATCAACCGACAACTCCCTGGCGAGGTCGAGAGCGCGCTCTACCAGAAGTTCTTCGGCTTGCTCGTTCGCAGCAGATATGCCTCCGAGATAATGCGGCAGCGAAACCAGGAAGCGGCCGAAAAGCCTGCTCTTCACCAGGCAGAGGGGCAAGACGCCGAGGACCTCTCCTCTTTCCTTCACGCTCAAGAAATAGGGTTGGTGGCCAGCGCCCCTTGAGAGCGCTTCGGCCCAGGCGAAGTGATGGAAGAGCGTCGCCTCGGCTCTGGCCGAAACGAATTCATTCCAGGAGCGGCAATCGCAGTTGATCTCGATCTCTGGCATTCAACAACCCGCGAAAAGCAATCTGCGGCTTACTGTCTTACAGAGTCTCTTATATTAGAGCAACTATTTGCAGGAAGCGTGGCACGGGCTTCCAGCCCGTGAAAACTGGCTTCATGGGCAAGATGCCCATGCCACTTCCTGTTACCATAATATACGAG
>Ga0299915_10000499_pt1 | contig 29443 bp, 34 predicted proteins | sample RVTome_13_FD_200263 | JGI IMG/M metagenome (GOLD analysis project Ga0299915, IMG submission 200263) | Soil microbial communities from uranium-contaminated site in the Upper Colorado River Basin, Wyoming, United States - RVT92D227 (version 2) ...
CTATCCTTGTACTCTTGGCCCAACTTGCCGAGTTTGTGGAGCGCACTATTGAACCATTCAGGGCCCTCCTGTAGGCGAGGCATCTAACCCACCCCCAGACGGGCAAGCCAGGCCATGTGTTCCGTTCGGTTATCTGGACCCTTTACCGGGAGTTGACGATCGCGTAGCCTTCCCGGTAAGGAGGTGGTGCGATGAGCAAGAAAGCTCCCTGGCACTCGAAGCTCGACGAAGGCAAGCCCTGGGGGCGCCACCACGACGAGACTGAGTGCAACCTGGGCAACAACATCGAGAAGGAGAATGTGCGTTCTGGCACTGGGGGTTTGCCAAAGTGCTCGGACTGCAAGCGCATCTCTGGCTAGCACGTGACCGGCCCCCGGAAAGTCATTTCCCATCGGGGGCCGGTCAGCTCTCCGTCCTGAACGCACCAGACGCGCCGCAGATCGTAGATCGGAAGGCGATACTGGATTGCTACCGCATAGGCGCGGAAGCCCTCTGATGGTGGACCGTGGAACGCTACCGTGGGCTCCCGGTAGCTATGGCCGGGGCCGCCCTCGCAGGACTCGAAAGTCTCCACGCCTGCATCTCGTAGGACTTTGACAGCCCATACGATCCCGAGGTCGAACGGCTCGTACGGAGATATCTCAGCGGACAGCTCAGCGGCGATTCGCGCCAGGTCGGGGGCAGGCATCAGTCGTCTCCCCCGACGGGGCTTGGCCCTAACGGGTCAGCATCTTCCTCCCTGGTAGCAACAGAGCCAGCCCCTACCGCCGCGGAAGGGATAGTTCCCCATGCAAGCGAGGAGGAACGATGGAGATCACGCTGTCCACGATCAAGGCTGATACCGGCGGATTCGTGAGACACACCGAGGTCCACCCGGACATGGTTCAGGTAGCGAAAGAGCGGGTGCGCGAGGCCATCGATTCGGGCCTTGTGATCGACGGCCACGTGAACCGGGTGGGGGACGACCTCGCTCTGATCCTCACACACCAGCACGGCTCGAACAGCGAACGCGTCCACGGGTTCGCCTGGGAGGTCTTCAAGGCGACGACCGAGGTGGCGGAAAGGCTCGGATGTACGGAGCGGGGCAGGATCTCCTGTCCGACGCCTTCAGCGGCAACCTGCGAGGCATGGGGCCGGGCTACGCGGAGATGACCTTCTTGGAGCGTGCGAGCGAACCGGTCATCGTCTTCCTCGCCGACAAGACGGAGCCCGGCGCCTTCAACCATCCGCTTTCGAAGATGTTCGCCGACCCCTTCTCCTCCATCGGCCTCGTGATCGACCCGAAGATGCACTCGGGGTTCGAGTTCGAGGTCCTCGACCTGAAGCAGAACCAGGCAGTCGAGCTGTGGACACCCGAGGACTACTACGACCTGCTGATGCTGGTCGGCGCCCCGCACAGCTTCGTGATCAGGCGCGTCCGCTCGCGAAGCGATGCGACCGTGGCGGCGGCCACCTCCACCCAGCGCCTGTCGCTCATAGCCGGGCGTTACGTTGGCAAGGACGATCCTGTGTTGATCGTCCGTTGTCAGAGCGGTCTGCCGGCTGTCGGCGAGGTCCTGGAACCCTTCGCCTTCCCCCACCTCGTGGCGGGGTGGATGCGAGGCTCACACTTCGGACCGCTCATGCCGACCAGCGTCGAGGACGCCACGCCGTCCCGGTTCGACGGACCCCCGCGGATCGTCGCTCTCGGCTTTCAGATCAAGGATGGCAAGCTGAACGGCCCGCGGGACATGTTCGCCGACCTGGGCTTCGACCGCGCCAGATAGATCGCGCTCGAGACCGCCGACTACATGCGGCGGATGGGCCCGTTCGAGCCGCACCGCATCGGTCTGGACGAGCTCGAGTACACGATGATGCCCGAGCTGATGAAGCGGCTGCAGCCCAGGTGGCGAGCAGAAGAGGACCGGCAGGCAGACACGCTCTGAGGTTCGGCCGCCCGAGGAACAGTCAAGAACCAGTCCTTGCCGCCCGGCTGCCCGAGCGAAGCTCACTCGGCGGAGAGACCCATCCTGTACAGCCGGCGGTTTCGCGCCTGGTCGTGAAGCGCCACTTCCTCGACCCCGTTTTCGTAGAGATCTCTCCAGCACATCCCCATCCAATCCTCCGCCGCCTCGGTGTCGGGGAAGTGCTGCGAGCTACCGACCTCCTCTCCGACCCCATCGAAGAACAACCATGTGAACACGCGGGCCTCCGCATCGAACAACCGCTCGGGCGGCGACGACCGACTGCTCACCGCCGCCTTCAAGTACCAAGTTACCGCGCCGACGAACCTTGTCGGCCATATTCCCTACGTTTCTATCGGACGAACGAGGGTGCGACCTGAATCCAGAGGGCCGACTCAAGTCTTAGCGCGCCACGGCCGAGGACGCATGTATGACATCGTCGCGGCCCCTGCGGCGTCTCTTTGCCGTGCTTGCTGCACTCTCGTGCGCGATTCCGTTCCAGCTCGCGCCGGCAGGCGCGCGCGGCGGTCCCTCGGCAACACTGCTCGGCGTGGGCGATCGCGACGCGGGCATGCCCGCGCTCGCAGCCGGCAACTCGCACAACCCCAAGAACGGGATCAAGTGGTCGGACGTGCCGAAGCGCCATTGGGCCCGCGCTGCCATCGACTACGTCGGGGCAACGAACGACTGGATGCGCGACGATCCACCGGGCGAGGACGGCAGGTACCCGTTCCGGCCCGATGACCTCGAGTCACGGGTGCTGTTCGCTCGCTCGGCTGTCCGTGCCTTCGCGTCCGACGAGGCGACCGATCCGAGCATCACGTTCCCAGACCTGCCGACAACCGACCCCTTCTACCAATACGCCAACGTCGCCGTGAAGCTCGGATGGATGACTACGGGGGCCGACGGCAGCTTCCTGCCCAACGAGCCAGTCACGACGAGGTTGGCCCATCGGTCTCTTGTCGTCGCCGTGGGGCTCGGGGACCTGGCAAAGGGCCTCGACGCCATCCACACGCGAAACGGCACGACGTTCTCAGTGCCCCCCGACTTCGGGACTCTCCTGATCGGGATGCGGATCGGGCTCCGCTACAACCACGGCGACGAGTCGCTCGACGTGGGGCCCGACTCGCCTCTCACCCGCGCCGAGGCCGCCTGGTCACTGTACCGAGCCGCAACGATGCCCTCCTGGATGTACGACGAGCTCGCCGCGTACGCGACGATCACGCTGCCCAACCTCGGCCCGGCGAAACTGCGCATAGCCCAGTTCGGGATCGACTACGTGGGCTACCCATACGTCTATGGGGGCGAGTGGTACGAACCATCGCCGGCCGGGTACTGCTGTGGAAGCCAGCCGGTTGGCGGGTTCGACTGCTCCGGCGTCACGTGGTGGGTGATGAAGATGGCCGAGAACGGATGGGACAACGTCCCGCCTCGCGAGTATGTGGGGTGGCCGCTCGCGGAGCGATCGTCGGCGGACATGGCTTCCAAGGGAGCAACGGTGAAGTTCGAGGACGTGCGAGCGGGCGACCTGATGTTCTACGACGGCGACGGAAACGGCACAGTCGACCACGTCGATGTCTACATCGGCAGCGGCTGGGCGATCGACTCCTCGAGCAGCCTGGGCGGCGTCACGATCCTGAACGTGGCCGACGGCTGGTACCGGGACCACTTCGTGCACGCCCGCCGGATCATCGCCGTTCCACCGAAGGCATAGCTGGCCCGTCCTTCGTCAGGGCGGGCCCTCCGGGTTCATGCTGCCCGAACGGAACCCCTCGAGGTCGAGCGTCACGTATCGGTACCCGAGACCTCGCAGGGCCTCCACGACACGCGCGCGAACCAGCGGGTCAGTGAGTCGCGGAACGTCCTCGAGATCCACCTCGATGCGCGCGATCTCACCATGGACCCGCACTCGGCACTGACGAAAGCCGAGGTCCTTCAGAAGGCGCTCGGCCCGTCCGACCTTCGTGAGATCTCCCACGGTGATCCTCACACCGTAGGCGATCCTCGAGGATAGGCAGGCGGACGCCGGCTTGTTCCACGCGGGCAAGCCGAGCAACCGGGCCGCCTCCCGGACGTCGGCCTTGGAGAACCCCGTCTCCACGAGCGGATGACGCACCCCGCGTTCCTCGGCGGCCCGAAGTCCGGGCCGGTGGTCGCCGAGATCGTCGACGTTCGTCCCCGAGACAACGACCGCGTCTCCTGCCTCCGCGGCGACCCGGGCGAGCACGTCGTATAGCTCCGTCCTGCAGTGGTAGCAGCGATCGGCACCGTTGGCCAGGTACTCGGGCTTCTCGGTCTCGCGCGTGCACACGGCCCGGTGGCGGACGCCGATGAGATGGGCCACACGCCTGGCCTCCGGTAGCTCTCCCGGCGGGAGGGAAGGCGATGCGGCCGTGATCGCGAGCGCACGATCGCCCAAGGCTTGGGCCGCGACGGCGGCCACGAGGGTGGAGTCGGTACCTCCCGAGTACGCCACGACCACGCCCTGGAGGGGCACGAACCAAGCACGCAGGCGGTCGAGCTTCGACTCGATGCCTGTCGCCCCCACGCTCACGATTGTGCCACGCGCGGCTAGCGCCACTCCCGTCTTGCCGGAGAGAGAGGGGGGGCTCCGACTGTCCTTCGACGGAGCCCCCGGGGGTTCAGGTTGTTGCGGTCTCGTGTTTGTGCTCAGAAGTCCATGTCGCCCCCGCCCGGCATGGGCGGCGCCTTCTCCTTCTCGGGCTTCTCGGCCACCACGGCCTCGGTGGTCAGGAACAGGGCCGCGATGGAGGCCGCGTTCTGCAGCGCCGACCGCGTGACCTTGGTCGGATCGATGATCCCGGCCTTGAACATGTCGGAGTACGCGCCGGTGGCTGCGTCGAGGCCGTGCCCAGGGTCGAGACCCCGCACCTTCTCGACCACAACCCCGCCCTCGAGGCCGGCGTTCGTGGCGATCTGCTTCACCGGCTCCTCCAGAGCGCGCCGGACGATCAACGCCCCGGTGAGCTCGTCACCCTCGAGATCCACCTTGTCCAAGACGCCCTGCGCGTTCAGCAGCGCCACACCGCCACCCGGCACGACGCCCTCCTCGACCGCTGCCTTCGTCGATTGCACGGCATCCTCGATGCGGTGCTTCTTCTCCTTGAGCTCGACCTCGGTCGCCGCACCGACCTTGATCACCGCGACGCCGCCCGCGAGGCGCGCGAGGCGCTCCTGGAGCTTCTCGCGGTCGTAGTCCGAATCCGTCTTCTCGATCTCGGCCTTGATCTGGTTGATCCGGCCCTTGATGTCGTCTTCCTTGCCGGCACCCTCCACGACGGTCGTGTCGTCCTTGGTGATCATGACCTTCCGCGCCTGGCCGAGCAGGTCGAGCGTCGTGTTCTCCAGCTTCAGGCCGACCTCCTCGGAGATCACCTGACCGCCAGTGAGGATCGCGATGTCCTGCAGCATGGCCTTGCGACGGTCGCCGAAGCCCGGCGCCTTCACAGCGGCCGACCGGAAGGTCCCGCGGACCTTGTTGACGACCAGGGTTGCCAGGGCCTCCCCCTCCACATCCTCCGCGATCACGAGGAGCGGCTTGCCCGTCTGCATGACCTTCTCGAGGACCGGCAGCAGATCCTTCACCGCCGAGATCTTCGAGTTGGCGATCAGGATGTACGGCTCTTCGAGAACGGTCTCCATCCGCTCGGGGTCCGTGATGAAGTACGCCGAGATGTAGCCCTTGTCGAACCTCATGCCCTCGACGAGCTCGAGCTCCATGCCGAACGTGTTCGACTCTTCGACGGTGATGACTCCGTCCTTGCCGACCTTGTCTACCGCCTCGGCAATCTGCTCGCCGATCTCGGGATCGGCCGCCGAGATCGCGCCGACGTGGGCGATGTCTTCCTTGGCCTCGACGTCCTTGGACTGGTTCTTGAGCGCCTCGACGACCAGCTCGACGGCCCGCTCCATCCCGCGCTTGAGGGCCATGGGATTGGCGCCGGCGGCGACGTTGCGGAGCCCCTCCTTCACCATGGCCTGTGCGAGGACCGTCGCCGTGGTGGTGCCGTCGCCCGCGACATCGTCTGTCTTCTTGGCGACCTCCTTCACGAGCTCGGCCCCGATCCTCTCTACCGGATCTTCCAGCTCGATCTCTTTGGCGATCGAGACGCCGTCGTTGGTGATCGTGGGGGCGCCCCACTTCTTCTCTAGGACTACGTTGCGACCCTTCGGCCCGAGCGTGATCCTCACGGCGTTCGCCAGCTGGTCCATGCCCCGCTCGAGGGAGCGCCGCGCATCCTCGTCGAAGGTGATGAGCTTAGGTGCCATCCCTTCCTCCTCCTCCTTCGTCTCGCGAACCGGCCCTTCGGCCTTTCACCCTTGCCTCATGACTGCTAGCACTCAGCAGCTCTGAGTGCTAAGGCATTGTAGCCAAAGGCCGGGGGGTTGTGGCAAGGGGTCAGGAAGAGGAGAGGGGGGCGCCAGGTAGGCGCCCCCCTAGTGGTTGCTCATTCCTCGCTCGGCTGCGCCTCGACCATCTCGTGGATCCGGTCAACGATCTCGGCGTTCGCCAGGGTCGTCACGTCGCCGAGCGGCCTGCCCTGGGCGACGTCGCGCAGCAGTCGCCGCATGATCTTGCCCGACCTCGTCTTCGGGAGGTCGGCCGTGAAGATGATCCCGTGCGGCCTGGCGATCTTGCCGATCTTCCCCGCCACGTGGGCGCGGAGCTCCTTGGCGACCGTTTCGTCCCCCTCGTAGCCCTGCTTGAGGGTCACGAACGCGACGATCGCCTCGCCGATCACCTCGTCGGGCCGGGAGACGACGGCGGCCTCGGCCACCTTCGGGTTGTCCACCAACGCGCTCTCGATCTCGAACGTCGAGAGCCGGTGGCCGGCGACGTTCATGACGTCGTCTATCCGGCCGAGCAACCAAAAGTAGCCGTTCTCATCGCGTCGGGCACCGTCGCCCGCCAGGTACGTGTTGGGGCCGTACTGGCTGAAGTACTGGCTCACGTACCGGTCGGGATCGCCCCAGATCGTGCGGAGCATGGCCGGCCAGGGGTGCGTGAGCACTAGGTAGCCCCCACCGCCCGGCGGAACGGAGTTCCCGCGCTCGTCCAGGACGTCCGCCGCGACGCCGGGGAACGGAAGCGTGGCTGAGCCGGGCTTCAGCGCCGTGACGCCCGGGAGGGGAGTGATGAGGATCATCCCGGTCTCCGTCTGCCACCACGTGTCGACGACCGGGCACCGCTCGCCGCCGATGTACTTCCAGTACCAGATCCACGCCTCGGGGTTGATCGGCTCGCCTACGGTCCCGAGCAGACGCAACGAGGACAGGTCGTGCTTCTCGACGTGCTCGGTACCCCACCGCATGAAGGACCGGATCGCCGTCGGGGCCATGTAGAGGATCGAGACCTTGTAGTCCTCGACCATCTGCCACCATCGATCCTTGTCGGGCCAGTCCGGCGCCCCTTCGTACAAGATCCCGGTCGTGTGGTTCGCCAGCGGCGCGTAGACGATGTACGAGTGCCCGGTGACCCATCCGATGTCCGCCGCGCACCAGAACACGTCGTCCTCGTGGATGTCGAAGATCATGCGGTGGGTCGCGGTAACACCGACCAGGTAGCCCGCGGTGGTGTGGACGATCCCCTTGGGCTTGCCCGTCGTCCCGCTCGTGTAGAGCAGGAACAGGACGTCCTCGGCGTCCATCTCCTCGGGCGGGCATTCCGGAGCCTGCTCGGCGATCATCTCGTGGTACCAGAGGTCACGGCCCGCCGTGAACGGGTGTTCGACATCGGCTCGCTTCACTGTGATCACATGCTCGATCGAGGGACAGCCAGCCAGGGCCTCGTCGGCGCTCGCCTTGAGCGGCACGACCGAGCCGCGCCGATAGCCTGCGTCCTGCGTGACGAGGATCTTCGCCTGCGCGTCGTTGACCCTGTCCTTGAGCGCATCGGAGGAGAAGCCTCCGAACACGACTGAGTGGATCGCACCAATGCGTGCGCACGCCAGCATCGCGATCGGAAGCTCGGGGATCATCCCGAGGTAGATCGCGACCCTGTCTCCCTTCTTGACCCCAAGTGCCTTGAGGCCGTTCGCGAACCGGCATACCTCGTCGAGCAGCTCCTTGTACGTGATGGCGCGCTTCTCCCCGGGCTCGCCTTCCCAGTGGTAGGCGACCTTGTCGCCGCCGCCGGCTTCCACGTGGCGATCCAGGCAGTTGTAGGACGCGTTGAGGCGGCCGCCCTCGAACCACTTCACCCAGGGTGGTGTCCAATCCAACACGGTGTCCCACTTGCGGACCCAGCTGATGCTCTCAGCCTGCTCCCCCCAGAACGCCTCGTAGTCCGCGTTGGCCTGGTCGTAGACGGCCCGGTCTTTGACCACTGCCTTCGCCGTGAACTCGGGCGGCGGCTCGAACACGCGGTCCTCGGACAGGAGCGCCGCGATGTCCTTCTGGGCCTCTTCCATTTCGGTTCCTCCATCCTGAAAGTTGGCAGGCGTCATCCTAGTGCTCGGGGAGCCGGTTCGACCCGGGTCGAAGGGGCACGCGGCCAGGGCCAAACGGCGTGGGACAGGTACTTGCATCCGTGCCTGGGAGAGGGGAGCATCGTGCCCAAGAGGCCGCCACCAGGCGGCCTCGAAGACTGTGGGGTGAAGGAGGCCGGCATGGCCAAGTACGAGGCGTACTGCGTGAAGTGCAGGGCCAAGCGGGAGTTCGAGGGCACCGAGGTGACGCTCAAGAACGGCCGCAGGGCCGCCAAGGGCGACTGCCCCGTGTGTGGAACCAAGGTCATGCGGATCCTGGGGAAGGCTTCCTAGGCTCTCGGCAAGACCGCCGGTCTCAATGTCGTCCAGCGCGGCCTGACCGCGCCCGGCTCAGTTGCCGCCAGTTGCCCCTGTTCCTTGCATCTGCGGACTGCCCACCGAGTCGGCAGGCTTCTCCACCAGCGAGCGTAGCCCAAGGATTGCCTCCCGACGCACCTCGACCGAGGGATCCCGCGAGATCGCGTAGGAGAGTCCCCGGACCGCGTGCGCCCCGCGCCCGATAGCCAGCGCGTTCACGGCATTCTGCCGAACCGAGGGTCGGTCGTCATCGAGAAGCTCCAGGAGGGCGGCGTCAGAAGCCTCGCCGGATGGGGATGGTTGTCGCGGTCGAGGCTCCGCGTCGCCTTCGGGCTGGGCGACACCGCCCTGAGCCCCGGCCGTGTCTGAAGTGGGCGACTCCGAGCGTGCCGCGTTCGAGAGGTCTTGGAGCGGATTGGGCGCGTCAGGCTCCGGCTCCCCCGCCCGTGCGAGAGCCGGCTCGAGACCGCCGCGGGGGCTCGAAGACCACCCCGGGCCCTCATCACCGTGCAGGGACACGGGCATCCTGCGCGCCCGCCGTCGCTCGCGACGCGACAGCACCACCGCGGCCGCGGTCACGACGGCCACGGCGGCCACGAGGACGACGATCAGGACCGGAGTCAGACTCCCTCCTCGAGGAACGAGACCGAACCAGGCCCCCAGCCCGGACACGAGCAGACGGCCGGATGGAGCATAGGGGCCGTGGCGGCCGGCCACCACCTACGCGGGCACATCCCCAGGTCCGGACAGTCTGCGCAGCGTCTCCTCGGCGGCGGCGACCACCTCCGCCACTGGATCGAATCGCGCGGTCCGTTCGACCGCCTCTCGCGCGCGCTGGTCGCACAGCTCTCCGAGCGCGCGTAGGACGCCGAGCCGAACGCCGCGATCCGGATCCGAAAGTGCGCCCACGAGGGCATCCACGGCGCGCGGCCCGCCGATCGTCGCGAGCGAGACAACCGCTCGCAGCCGCTCCCCCGGTTCGAGTGAGCCCAGCCGCTCGAGGAAGGACTCGAAGCCGACGATCCGCTGCAGCAGCCACCCTCCCCGCGGCGCGATGCTCGGTCCGAGCTCGAGCACGCGATCGATGACGAGATCCGCGCTCGTGCCGCCGATGCGGAATGCCCCGAGCGCCCGGACGGCCGCGTCTCGCACCTCCGGCTCCGGATCGACCGCCGCCGTCGCGAGGGACTGGATGACCGTCCGGTCGTCGATTCCAGCCAGCGCACGGACGGCCTCCAGCCGAACACCGCGGTCGGGATCTGACAGGACTCCCGAGAGTGCCGGCACGGACGCAGCGTGGCCCAGCTCCGCCAGCCCGCGAGCTGCGGCCCGCCGAACCGAGGCATCGGGATCGTCGAGAGCTTCGATGGTGCCCTGGAGACAAGCCGGCGTCGCGCCCCTGGCCGCGAGCTCGACCGCGAGGCCACGGGTCTTCGCACTGGGGGACCGAAAGCCCAGGAGGGCGAGCTGCTCGAGGCGGTCTGCGCCTGCCTCCGCGAGAGCCTCGATCATCGGACCGCGCCTGCTCTCTGGGGAGAGTTCCAGGCCTTGCCAGATGGCACCCGGGTCTCGATCGGAAGTGGCCAGGTGCCGGACGGTCTCCCTCCAGACGCGCTCGTCCCCATCCTCGAGCGCGGGCAGCAGGCAAAGGAACTCCTCGTCGGGTAGACGGCGAGGGAGGGCTCGTGCCGCAGCCAGGCGGACGTCGGGGTCCGGATCACGCACCGCCCGCTCGAGCGCCGTCGCCCGGAAGTCGCACGGAGCCGTCGCCAGGATTCGCACGGCGGCGAGCCTCACGGCGGAGGAGGGGTCCGTCAGGAGCGAGTCGAGGGCGGTCCTCCGCACGTTCGGATCGCCGGCTTCGTGCATGACCTCGAGCGTCGCGCTGCGGACCGCCCCGGAAGGATCCTCCAGGAACCGCGCTAGATGTGCAGCCACGGCCCGCCCTCCGGCGCGCCACGCGATCTCAACGGCAGCGCCCCGCCAGCGTTCGTCGACCTCCAGAACCGCCGTGGCGAGCGCCTGCGGCTCGAGCGCGAACGACCCAAGCGCACTCTCGAACTGCCCCCGCATCTCCGGCGCCATGCGGGCACCCCGCTCCATGATGGGGAGGGAGATCTGCGACAGCATCAACCGTTCGGCCACATGGGCGGCCAGTGTCGCGTCGTCGTCAGAGCCCGCGCGCAGCGCATCACGGACCCAGCCCAGCACCGCCTCCCAGTCGACCAACGTGAGAGCGGCCCAAGCCCGATCCCGCACTTCGCGATCCGGATCGAGCAGAGCGCGAACGATGAACCCGACCGCTTCGGCGTCGGTGCCCCGCTCGATCGCGACGAGATCGAGTGTCTCGCGCCACCGAGCGACGGCGGTCGGGCCCCTGACGACGTCGTCGAGGCGCTCGCGAGCCGTGCCCGCATCGATCCGCACTTCGTCGAGCGGGTCGGACGCAAGATCCGCGATCGCCCGCAGCGCGACAGCTCCACCCTCGGCGGACAGGAGCCGCACCGCGCCCAGCCTGCGGCTGTCCGAGAAGGACAGCGCGTCCAGCAGCCGATCCCGCCCAACGGCCCGTGCCAGCTCCGCGAACCGTTCGCGCTCGGAAACGGTCGGAGGCGGGGACAACCGCGCGACCGACTGAAGCAGCGAGGTGAGCTCCACCTCGGAGAGACCTGCCCGGTGCACGAGGCGCGGCAACACCTCGAGGGCGCGTTTCTGCGCAAGCGGCCACCGGCGCGCCGCGGTGAGAGGGAACAGGCTCGACAGCTCGGGCGTGCCTCGCGCCGCAGCCAGCGTGACCGCGCTTGCCCTCGCTTCGTCCGCCGGATCTTCGAGCGCCGTCAGCAACCGAGTGGGGTCGACTTCGTCGGCGACCACGGTGAGCGCTTCGGCCGCCAGGCGCCGCAGCGTGACGTCGGGGTCAAGGAGCAGCTCGGAAACGGCAGCAACGTCCCGAGCTGTAAGTCCCCACCGGACGAGGTCGGCCAGGGCACAACTTCGCTCCGTCGGGTCGGTGGACGACAGCGACTGGATGGCTCCCGGACGCCCCCCCTGCACGGCCTCCACGTCCTCGAGGTGGATGACGTGCTCCGTCGGGGCTGCCGACGGCCCTGGCTCGAGGTCTTCAGGTGTCATGGCGCGCGCACGTCTCTCCCCGTGACCCACCCGGGCACGGAACGTGAAAGGACTCCGACCCAAGCCTACGGCGAGTGCCGTCCCCCTTTCATCCGGCAAACGACCGTGCAACCCCTCCCCTCGTTCGTCCTAGGTCCGAAGCCAGGGAGACTCGGGGGCCGCCCGGAGCTCCGGCCAATGGGACGGGGGACGGCGGCTCGGCCGAACGGCCGGGGCTAGCCGAGGCGGCTGAGGAGCTCAGCCGAAGTGAACACCGGCCTGGTGGGTCCGATGCGCTGCTGTCGCTCCAGGAGATCCGCGACCGTCGTCTCCTCGAAGACCCGCTGGATTGCCCGGGCTACGTCGCCCCAGAAGCCCTGGAGACCGCATCGAGAGTCCTGGAAGCAGGTGTGGTCGGAGGGCTCCAGGCAGAACATGGGGAAGAGCTGGCCTTCGATCGCATCGGCGATGTCAGCCACGCAGATCTCTGCAGGCTCCTTCGCGATCCGGCAACCCCCACCAGCACCACGGAAGCTCTGAACCAGGCCGGCCTTGTGCAGGGCCCCGAGTTGCTGTTCGAGGAACCGGAGCGGGATCTGTTGAACCTCCGCGATCTCGCGGGCGGGGACGAGCGCGTCCTCGTCACGACGACGAGCGAGCTCGATCATCGCCCGCATCCCGTATTCGAGTTTCTGAGAGATCTTGAGCAACTATGTCCTCCGCGGCCAATGTAGGGTCAGGCTGTTCTGAGTGTCAACGAAGGTGACTGGATGAGACACCTCTCGCAGGAACGGCCGAAGGTCCAGGATCTGCAGGTGGTCTACGCGGACCTGGACGGCACCGTCTTGGGTCCGGGCGGCTCGCTCTTCTCGGGTCCAGACGATCACGTGTCCCTGCGAGCCGCCGAGGCCCTCCGGGCCCTCCATGAGGCCCACGTCCAGTTCGTGATCATGTCGGGGCGGACCCGGCAAGGTCTCGGCGAGGTCGCTCGGTTGCTGGGCGCTGCCGCCTACATCGCGGAGATGGGTGCGCTCATCGTGGAACGGGGGCAACCCGAGGAGAGCCTGGTGCGCAACTTCGGGACATTCGAAGGGGAGGGCAGCCCCGCGGAGGCGATCACACGATCGGGTGCCGGAGCGTTCCTGCTCGAGCGTTTCCCTCGACGTGTGGAGCCGGTCGCTCCGTGGGCCGAGGCGATGTTGATGCTCCAAGGGTGGATCGAGCCCGCCGAGGCGAACGAAGCCCTCCGGGCAGCCGGTTACGGCTGGCTCGAGCTCCACGACAACGGCAAGATGCGGCGACGGCCACCAGGTCTCGACGTCGAGGAAGTGCACGCCCTGCACCTCCTCCCAAAGGGGGTAGACAAGGCGTCGGCGGTCGCGCTCCACCGCGAGCGCCACGCCATCCCGGCCGAATCCGCGATCGCCGTCGGGGACTCGCCCTCCGACCTGCGAGTCTCTCGTGAGGTCGGCGCGTTCTTCCTGGTGGCGAACGGGGCCGCGTCGGTCGACGGAGCGGACGTGCCGGACAACGTGTACCTCACGACCGGGGCGCAGGGAGAGGGCTTCGCCGAGGCTGTCGAAGCAGCGCTCGAGCGCTAGCCGGTCCTGGAGAGACGGACGCCGGCAGTAGACTCTCCTTCATGCTCTCGACCGTTCCCCTCGTCGACAAGCGGGTGGACGAGTACTCGGATCCCGCCGGGCGAGATGCCGTCGAGCTTCTCCGCGAGGCGGCGCAGCCGCTGGCGGGAGCTCGCGTGCTTCACCTGAACAGCACGGCCTTCGGCGGCGGGGTCGCCGAGCTCCTTCACACGCAGCTCCCGCTCATGAACGACCTCGGGCTCGACGTGACGTGGGCCCTGGTCGAGGGTTCAGACGACTACTTCCACGTCACGAAGAGCGTCCACAACGCGTTGCAGGGAGCCGAGATCGAGTGGAGCGCGAAGACACGCCAGGTCTACTGGGACCGAATCCGCGCGAACGCGCGCGAGCTCACGGAGACGTTCGACTTCGTGTTCGTCCACGACCCCCAGCCGGCGGCGATCCTGTCGGTCCTCGAGGAAGAGGGGCGCCGCTCCGGCCGCTGGCTGTGGCGCTGCCACATCGACCTGTCCGCGCCGTTCGAGCCCGTGTGGCAGTTCTTCGAACCGATCGTCGACCGCTTCGACGCGGCGATCTTCACGATGGAGGACTTCGCGCAACCCGGCCTCAGCAGGCCTCTGCTCGCATTCATCCCCCCATCGATCGATCCGCTTTCCTCCAAGAACTGCCCGCTCGCCGAGGAGATGGTCCTCGAGGTTCTCTCCGGCCACGGCATCGACCCCGGCCGACCGATCGTGGCCCAGGTCTCGCGGTTCGACCCGTGGAAGGACCCGCTGGGGGTGATCGACGCCTACCGGCTCGCCCGCGAGCAGATACCCGGGCTCCAGCTCATCATGGTCGGCTCTCTGGCAAGTGATGACCCCGAGGGCATGCACTACCTGAGCCTCACCGAGGAGCATCGGCGCGGTGATCCCGACATCCACCTGCTCACGAACCTCCAGCAGGTCGGCAACCTGGAGGTCAACGCCTTCCAACGCGCCGCCGGAGTGATCGTGCAGAAGTCGATCCGCGAGGGCTTCGGGCTGGTGGTCGCCGAAGGCATGTGGAAGGGTAGGCCGGTGGTGGGGGGGAACGTCGGCGGTATCAGGCTGCAGATCGAGGATGGCCGCAGCGGGTACCTCGTGGACTCGGTGGAGGAGTGCGCGAAGCGCATCGTCGAGCTCTTCGCCGACGAGGACCTGCGGGAGCGACTAGGCGCCGCCGGCCGCGAGCGGGTCCGCGAGCGCTTCCTGACCCCGCGCGAGGTCACAGACTACCTCCGCCTGATGTCAAAGGTGGTATGAGCGCCCTCGAGGCCCCTCTGATCGTGGCGTCGAACCGGGGACCGGTGACCTTCGAGCGGGATGACCAGGGAGAACTCGTCCCACGACGCGGCCCCGGCGGGCTCGTTACCGCGCTCCTCGGCGCCCTGCAGAAAGCCAGAGGTTCGTGGATCGCGGCGGCCATGTCAAAGACCGATCGCGAGCTCGTGAAGGGATCCGACGGAGGTCTCGTGGACATGAGCGCGTTCGGCTCGGAGTACCGGGTGCGCTACCTCGACTTCCCCGCGGACACATACGACGGCTACTACAACCGGATCTCGAACGGCATCCTCTGGTTCGTCCACCACTACCTCTGGGACACCGTGCGCTCGCCGGCCTTCGGCGCGGACGTCGAGGAGGGGTGGGCCGACTACGTACAGGTCAACAGGGCCTTCGCTCACGCCCTCGCGGAGGAGGGTGAACGTCAGGCCTCGCCCCCCGTCTACCTCATCCAGGACTACCACCTGTCGCTCGTGCCGAGATTCCTGCGGGAGCTGCATCCCGACGCTTTGATCGCCCACTTCTCCCACACGGCGATCGCCGGGCTGACGTACCTGCGGATCCTGCCGGCGAAGATCCGAGAGGGCGTGCTGCGAGGGATGCTCGGCGCCGACGTCCTCGGCTTCCACTCGCAGGCATGGGCCGAGAACTTCCTGATGTCGGCACGATCCTTGTCCGGCGTGCGCGTCGACCTCGCGCGCTCGCGCATCATGGCGGAGGGGCGCGAGGTCATGGTGCGCATCCACCCGATCTCGGTGGAGGCCGGCCCGATGCGCGAGACTGCCGCGACCGAAGAGGTGCGCGAGCTTCGACGGGAGCTCAACCGGTGGCGCGGCAACAACCGGCTCATCCTCCGAGTCGACCGGCTCGAGCTGACCAAGAACATCGTTCGCGGATTCCGGGCCTATGAGCTGCTGCTGCGGCGGGCCCCTTCCTGGCGAGGCCGCGTCCGATTCCTCGCCCTGCTGTCGCCCTCGCGGATGGAGCTGCCCGAGTACCAGGCCTACACCGAGGAGTGCCTCGCCGAGGCCGAGCGGATCAACCGCGACCTCGGTGAGGACGGATGGCAGCCGATCGACGTCCGTGTCAAGGACGACCACCTGGGAGCGATGGCCGCGTACGGCCTGTACGACGTGCTCTTCGTCAACCCGACCTACGACGGCATGAACCTCGTGGCGATGGAGGGTCCGCTCCTAAACCGTCGCCAGGGGGTTCTCGTCCTCTCACGCAACGCCGGCGCCTACTGGCGCCTCGGACGCTACGCCTTGCCGATCAACCCCTTCGATCTGGACGAGATGGCCGACGCGCTCGGTCACGCTCTCGAGATGCCGCAGCACGAACGGGCTCGGCGTGCGCGCGGCCTCTCGCGGCTCGTGCTCTCGAACAAGCCCGAGCGATGGGTGCGTGCCCAGCTCGAGGACCTCGAGCGAGTGCGTCTGAGGCGTTGAGCGTTCAGACGAGCTGACGAAGCAGCCCAATCAGCCCCTCGGGCCCGTCGACCGCGATGTCGGCGGCGCCGACCAGCACGTCCGGCGTCTCCTCGCCACGCACGGCGACCTTCACCGTGACGAGACCTTCGGCGGCAAGCCGGTCGAGCGATGCGAACGCGTCCACGTCGGCCAGGTCGTCGCCGGCGAACAGGGCGGCCGCGAGCCGGTGGCGCGCGACCAGCCGTTCGACCGCTCCCCCCTTTCGAGGGCGCCCGGACGGAACGAGCTCCACGACCATCTTCCCTTCGGCGATCTCGAGCCCCATCTTGGGGACGACCCGTCCCAGCGCGAGAAGCAGCGCCGCCCGCGCCGCGGCGGGATCCGGAGCCTGGCGGTAGTGGATGGCTACGGACCCTCCCTTGTTCTCGACCCAGGCCCCCGGTACGGCCGTCGCCGCCGACTCGGCGTTGGACACCGCCTCGACCGGCATCGTTGGAGCCGACTCCCCCATGCCGTACAGGCCTTGGTAGAGGAGGCCGGGAACGCCGAGCAGCCCCGCCACTTCCTCGGTTCGGCGACCGGAGACCACCGCCACCAGGCGGAAGCACTCGACGAGCGTGCTTAGCACCTCGCGAGCGCCTTCGACCGGACGGGCCTGCTCGGGCCGGGCGACGATCCGCGACAACGAGCCGTCGAAGTCGAGGAAGACGCCGGCGTCGGAAGCCCGGTCGCGGAGGAGCTCGAGGTTACTAGAGCGAGGCGGCGTAGTCGTTGCCGAGGTAGATCGCCAGCTGGACGTTCGCCTCGACGTTCGTCGCGGTAACGGGTAGTCCTGCGATCTTCACGTCCAGGTCTCCGAAGAAGTTGTCCACCAACGCCTGCGCCGCCGCCTTGTCGGCCGGAGCGCGGAAGTAGACGGTCGTCTGGGCCACTGGCGAGGGGGCATCGGCCGGTGTTTGGGCGATCTGGTAGTTGTACTCGCTCTCAAGCGCATCGGCCGTCTCGGACGCGAGATGCGATACCTGCGTGCCGTTGAATACGGCGATGCGAACGCCCGCGACCGGCGGGCTCTCCTGTCCGCTCGGCGACTTGGTGGGCGAAGCGGAGGGACTTGGCGACGGGCTGATGATCCCGCCACCGCCTGATCCACCCGGGCTCTCTCCCTGGAAGGCCTGGTTGATCAGCAGGGCGCCCCCCGCTACGAGGGCGACGATGACCGCGAACCGTAGCGTGCTCGTAGCCAAGGAGAAGTAGAAGCTCCTGTTCGTTGGTGGTTCGTGCCCGCCCATCCTAACGCGTCCGCTCTCCCCCCGCCTCTTCGTGACCCGCTACAGCTCTATGCCGAGGCGGCGCGCGACGCGCTGACGACGGCGACTCTCCCGAAGCCGACGGAGCCGTCTGACGAGCATCGGATCGTACGCAAGGGCCGCCGGCTCGTCCACAGCGCGGTACAGCAGCTGGTGGTAGCGAGCGGCCGTCATGCCGAAGCGCTCGCGAACGGCGCGCTCCTTGGAGCCCGCGTGCTTCCACCAGTCGCGCTCGAAGTCGAGGAACTCACGGTAGCGCCCGTCAAGCTCGGGCGTCGTCTCGGGGGGGTTGACGCTCACGGTGCGAGGCTAGCAACCACCAACGACGGTTCAAGCACCTCCCGCGATCTTGGGTTCGGCATCTCGCCGCTGGGGCGGGGCTTCACTTCAGAACCGAGACTGCCGAGATGAGACAATGCACCTACCCAGGGAGCCACTATGGCCGAGGCCGGCCCGCGAGAATCAGCAGAGACCACGACCGGCGAGCGCGAGCTCCGTTCCGTCGCGCAGCTCGACATGCTCCACAGCTTGGCGGCGCGCCTGAACCACCTGAACGACGTTCGGGAGATCGGCGAGGCCATCACGGCCGAGCTGAAGACCCTGATCGACTACCACAACTGCCGCGTCTACCTGCTCGCCCCGGACGGGTCGACGCTCAAGCCGATCGCGTTCCGCGGCGAGCTCACCGAGTACCAGGGTGAGACGTACGAGGACCTGGTCACGCACGTGGGCGTGGGGATCACGGGCCACGTGGCCGAGACGGGGGAGTCCCTGCTGACGCCGGACGCCCGGCAGGTCCCCTTCGCCGTCCTCATCCCGGGAACCGCCGACGTCTTGGAGTCGATCCTCGCCGTGCCGCTCCTTTGCGGAGATCGCGCGACCGGGGTGATCATGCTGTCGAACCTCGGGTACGACAAGTTCGACGAGGAGGACATGCGATTGCTCGAGGTGCTCGCGGCCCACGCTGCGGTCGCCTTCGAGAACGCTCGGCTGTTCCAGATGGAACGTGAGGCAGCCGAGACGTCCTCTGCCCTGCTCGGTCTGTCCCAGGCGCTCACCGGGGTCCACGATGTCGCAACCGCGCTGGCACGCTCGGTGGCTGCCATCCCCACGATCGTGACGACCGGGGCGCTCGCTGCCTACGTCCGGGACCCGGAGACGGGGGTGTTCACGCTGGCGCAGGAATGGCACCTCCCCGCCGCTTGGCGGGAGGGAGGGAAGGTATTCAGCGACAGCTCGGCGTCGCCCTTTATCGCCTCGCTCGGCGAGCCCGTCGTGCTGCAGAAGGACGACCTGGCGCGCGCCGCGATGGTGCACTCCTTCCTCGAGACCGTTCCGGAGATACTCGTAGCCCGGCTTCGGTGGAAACCCGACGGGTTCGGCGCGCTCGTGTTCGTCGCTCCGGACGAGCGGAGCTCGTTCACCGATCGCGATGTCCGCCTCGCCAGAGGGATCGCCGACATCACGTCACTCGCGCTCGGGAATGCCCGCAGGGTCCATGAGCTGGAGCGGTTCCACGAACTCGCAGCGAGCCTCAAGGCCACGTTCTGGGAGGCGGATCCCAACACTCTCGAGTTTGTGTTCCTGTCGGACCGGGTGGCACTCATGCTTCGTGGAGCGGGCCGCGAACCCGAACGATGGGGCGACCAGATCCAGCCGGAGGATCGCGAGGCCGCACTCGCAGCCGTCCGTCAGGCGATCGAGGAGGGCGGCGATCACAGCATCGAGTACCGCGCATCGGGGGCCAACGGCAAGGTGCTTTGGCTCCGTGACATCATCCACGTCGTCCGGGACCCCAAGGTGGGCACGGTCGCGCTCCGCGGCCTCATGGTCGACATCACGGAACGCAAGCGCGCCGAGCGGGCACTACGCCGGAGCGAGCGCAAGTACTCGGAGGCGTTTCGGCGGGAACGCGAGGCCGCACAACGGCTGCGCGCGCTCGACGAGATGAAGAACACCTTCCTCGCAGCCGTCTCCCACGACCTGCGCACCCCGCTCACTTCGATCCTGGGCTCGGCGCTGACGCTCGAGCAGACCGGGACGGCCATCACGCAGGAGGACACGCTCGATCTCGTCCACCGGATCGCGGTGAACGCGCGCAAGCTGGAGCGACTGCTCTCGGATCTGCTGGACGTGGACCGTCTCCAGCGAGGGATCGTCTCCCCTCAGCGACGGCCCACCGACGTTGGAGAGCTCGTCCGGCGGACGGTTCTGGAGTCGGATCTGCCCGCCGATCGCTCCGTGGAGCTGGACGCCGAGTCGATCGTGATCCCGGTGGACGCAGCGAAGGTGGAACGCATCGTCGAGAACCTGCTCGCCAACGCTGCCCGCCACACACCCGGCGGGTCGCACCTGTGGGCAGGCGTGCGCCGTCTGGAAGACGGCGCACTCATCTTCGTGGACGACGACGGCCCCGGGGTGCCAGAGGACCTCCGCGAGGTCGTCTTCGAGCCGTTCCGGCAGGCGCCGGGTACCCCCGACCACTCGCCTGGCGTTGGCGTGGGGCTCTCCCTCGTCGCGCGCTTCGCCGAGCTCCACGGCGGACGGGCGTGGGTCGAGGAGCGGCCCGGAGGCGGCGCCTCGTTCCGAGTGTTCCTCCCCGGCGCCTAGCTGGTCTCCTCCGTCTTCGGTTCGTCGCCCTGCTCGGGCTCCTCCGCGCTCGCCGCGAGCTGCTCCTCGAACTCCTTGATCTCGGCGACGAGCCGATCCGCCTCCTCGCCGGCTGGTGTGCCCTCGGTCCGCTCCTTGAACACTAGATACCCGAGCCGCTTGGCGGCGTCGTCCGCCTTATGGCGTATCTGGGTCTGCTCGACCTTGTCGTGGACCTGCGCCGCGCCCTTCTTGGCCGCCTGCGCCGCCTCACCCGCGGCCTGCTTCACCTTGTCGAGAATGCCCATGGTGCCTCCTTTCGCGAGCCGTCTTCCATCACACTACCGCCCGCGACGAATCACTGAACGAGACGGCCTGCCGTGCGGGACCGAAGGGGCCCGGAGCGAAAGGCCGGCCTCGACATCCCCAATGAGGTGAGGACCGGGACGCTGGTGGGGGACACGCCTCCCGGCCCTCTCTGTCGGGGTGCGATGGACGGCCCGACAGCTAGATGAAGAAGGTGACTGCGTCCTGAGCCTCCAGAAGCATCGCGGTGGCGCCAACGGGCTCCGCGAGCCCGTCGATCATGTCCTCGCGCCTCAACCCGAGGAGATCCATGGTCATCTGGCACGGAACGAGCTGCACGCCGAGATCGCGCGCCATCTCCAGGAGCTCGCTCGGGCTGGCGACGGAGTGCTCCTTTGCCAGCTTCTTCATCATCGCCGGCCCCATACCGGCGAAGTTCATCTTCCCGAGCTTCAAGTGATGCACGCCCGGGTGGTCCATCATCGCGACCATCTTCTGCATCCAGTTATCACCTGTGATCCGGACGTCCTCCTTCACAAGCGAGAACAAGCCCCAGAAGGTGAAGAAGACGGTCGTCTGCATCCCCATGGCTGCGCCTGTCGTTGCGAGGATCATCTGCGGCCACGCCCTGTCTAGATCCCCGCTCCAGGCGACGATCACCAGCTTCTTGTGCGCGTGCTCCTCGTGCTCGGGAACGGTGATTTGGACGGAGGCTTCCTCGACTTCCATGTCTTCACCTCACTTCTTCCTGATGAGGAACCGGAAGACGTCGTTCTCCTTCGTGTGCTCGACCAGCTCGTTACCCGTCGACCGGCACCAAGCGGTGAAGTCGGGCACCGATCCAGGATCTGTAGCCAGCGCCTCGACCAGCTCGCCGGACTCCAGCTCCTTCATGGCCTGGGCGGTCTTCACGATCGGCAGCGGGCACGAAAGGCCCTTGAGGTCGAGCGTCCTCGCGACGGCATCACTCATGCTTCGCTCCTTCCCCCTAGATGAAGGTCACGGGACCGTCGACATCCACGAAGAAGGACGCGACGCCCTCCTGGCCGTCCACCAGAGGATCGAGGTCCTCCTCCTTAAGCCCAAGCATCTCCATGGACAACGAGCAGGCGTGAATCCCGACCTCCCCCAAGTCCTTCGCCTGCCGGAGTATCTCGCTCCAATGCGGTCCGCCGTGTCGTTGAACGATCGCTGCGTCGCCCTCCGGAGCAACGCCGTGATCCTTCGTGATCCGCCCGGCTCGGAACGCGTCCAGGGCCCAGTATTGGAGGAAGATGTTGACCCTGTGACCCATCGCGGCCGCGCCAGCAGTCAACACCGCGGCGGCATTCAGCCGGTCGTCGGTTCCCGAGAACAGCACCAACGAGAGCGTCTGGCCGTCCATCGCACGCACCCCCCCATGACCTTCACACATAGCGTGGAGCCCCTGCGACTTTGCGTGGGGGGCCGCTCTGCCCGCAACCGGCTGGGCCTTTCGTCCCGCCGAGGTGCGACTCTCGGGACTGCCCCAGCGAGCAGAGGCGATCACGCGACTAGGGGCCAGCGTGCCGCGCCGCTGTCCGCATCAAGCATGCAGGACGAGACGTCGACCGCCTCGAAGGCCGCAGCTGGCACGGACTTCAGCTGGTCGAGGAGGCGATTCCCCCACCGGGAATCCTCGGCGCCCTGGAAGAACCAGTTCGCCCCGTTGTCGGCAAGTATCAGCCCATAGCGTTTCATCGCACGGAGGATGACGCGCGCCTTCGCGCGGAAGCCTGAGAGGTCGAAGCCCGCCTTCAGGCGAAAACGTGCTCCCATGGGAGGGTATTGGGCGTTCGCCGATCCGGCGTCGTGGCGCGCCGGCCACAGGTGCGTGCTACGCGTCAACTCCGTGGTGAAGCGGATGGCGTGCCGGATCGAACCGGCGGCCACCTCGTCGTACCGGACAAGGCCGGGGAGGATCGGCAGACCCGCCGCGTCGGCGGAGGTCCAGCCGTCCGGGCGAAGCGTGTTCGAGGACAGGTCCCACACGGCCCCGCTGCCGGCGGTGGGATGGCCGTGGTTCCAGTCCGCGTCGTACAGCTCGTACAGCGTGCACGTGTCCTTGTTCACCATGAGCGCGTGGCGGTCCGAACCGTTCTCGATCGGTGTCTTCGGCCCGAACGGATAGAGCACTTGGTCGCTCTCGTCCGCGTAGTAGAAGCTGACCCGCACCGTTTCGTGCCGATCCGAGACAACGTCGAACGGGAGCCCGTAGTCGGGCGGTCCGAAGTCCGGATGCAGGTTCGTCGAGGACGCCTTCATCGTCCGGAGCCACACGGCGCTCTTCGGATGGACTGGGAGGTCGTCGATCCGCGTGTTCCAGATGTTGTCCTTCGGAAAGAGGGCGCACTTGCTCCCGGGAACGGGAGCAGCCACCGACTCGACGGGGACGGCGAGGCAAGAACCGACGAGCGCGCAGCCGACGAGGGCGGCCCTCCATCTCAACGCTCGGCGCATTCGACCTCCTGGCGCCCGAGCTGCCGCGGCGCCCGGAGCCGGCGGTCGGAATCGAACCGACGACCTAGCGATTACAAATCGCTCGCTCTGCCAACTGAGCTACGCCGGCCTGCCTGCCGAGTCTAGCGGCGCGACGGGAGCACGTATGCGTAAAGCACCGCCGCCAGCGCCGCCGAAGCGTTCAGCGACCCGACGCGACCGCGCATTGGAAGCGACAGGAGCTGGTCACAGGCCTCCCGAACCAGGCGCGACAACCCCTCGCCCTCGGAACCCAGTACCACAGCCACCCTTCCCCGCGGACACCGCTCGTCGTAGACCGTCTCGTGCGCCTTCTGGTCGAGCCCCACCACCCAGAACCCTCCGTCCTTGAGCCGCCCCAACGTGCGGGTGATATTGGCAACGCGGGCGTGGGGCAGATGCAGCAAGGCGCCGGACGAGGCCCGGGTCGCGGCAGGAGACGGCGCCGCGGCGCGCCGTAGCCGGGTCACGAGCATCGCCGCGCCGGCGGCCTCGGCCGAACGGGCGGCCGCGCCCAGGTTCTGCGGGTCTACGATTCCGTCCAGCACAACGACTATGTCGTTCTCGCCGAACGGCCACGATGCGACCTCCCGTTCTCCCAGCACGGGCGGGGGCTGGAGGCGCACGAGCACGCCGCGGTGGTCGGGGGCGAGAGCATCGAGCCTATGTCGTGGCACCTCCACAACGCGCACACCGCGCTCTCGGCAGGCCTCGAGCAGCTCCCGGAACGCCGCCGTAGGGCTGGACCCCTCGGCGACGAGCAGCTCGCGAGCGTTCCCGGCCCTGACGGCCTCGAGGGCGGCACGGCGGCCCCCAAGGATCGCCCCGCTCGGCGGGCTCATTCGGCCGAGACGACCGCGAGCGCCACGCACCCTACGCCGCCTGAGAGCCCGAGCCCCTCGGGCCGGGTCGCCTTCACCGACACCAGCTCCAGCGGGACGCCGAGGGTCTCAGCCAGGTTCATGCGCATCGTGTCACGGCGCGGCGCGATGGGCGGTTGCTCGGCGATCACGGTGGCGTCCACCGACCGGGGCCTCAGCCCGCAGGCCCCTATCAGGGCGACGGTCCGCGCGAGCAGCTCGGTTCCCGGGATCCCGGCGATTGCCGGATCCGTATCCGGGAAGTGCTCTCCGATGTCGCCCATCGCGGCGGCCCCCAGTAGCGCGTCGGCGACGGCGTGGCAGACCACGTCCCCGTCCGAATGCCCGGCCAGGCTCGGGACCCCGTCGAATGCCACCCCCCCGAGCCGGAGCGTCCCGCCCGTGCCGAAGTCGTGCACGTCAAAGCCGAGGCCGAAACGCTGCTCAGCCACGCGCCAGCTCCCCCGCGTGCAGCTCCGCCCTGACGAGATCGTCCTGAGTGGTGATCTTGAAGTTCGTCGGCTCACCGGGTACCGCTCGGATCCGGTAGCCGGCCCACTCCATGATGGCAGCGTCGTCTGTCAGGTCGAGACCCGCCTCAAACGCCCGGCGGTGCGCCTCGCGCAGCGGCTGCGCCGCGAACGCCTGCGGCGTCTGGGCCAGCCCCAGCTCGTCGCGGGGCTCGGTCGCGACGACGTAGCCACCCCTGATCTGCTTGATCGTGTCGGGGACCGGCAGAAGGGGGATCGCCCCGTCCGAGCCCGCCAACGCCTCCAACACGCTCGAGAAGAGCTCCGGGCGAGCGAACGGGCGGGCCGCGTCGTGGCAGACGATGGCGAGAACGTCCTCCGGGACCAGAGCCAGCGCGGCGCGTACCGACGCCTGGCGACTGGGTCCCCCCGTCACGACGGCATGGGGGCCGATGCTCTGGAGTATCGAGCGCGCGAGATCCTCCAGGCCGGAAGGGGCTGCAACCACCACGGAGGACACTTCGCCGCAGGACAGCGCGGCTTGTGCGGCGTGGGCGAGGATGGGCCGGCCCGCCAGGCTCACGAAGGCTTTCGGCGTCGTCTCTCCCAGTCTCTCTCCGGATCCGGCCGCCAGAACGATCGCGACGGCTCCCCAGGTCACGGAGACCCGGCCCCCGAGAGCGAGGCGAAGACCATCCGGCCGGTGGTCGTCTGGATCACGTTCCTCGCGACGACAGGCACCTCCGAACCGATCTGGTCGCGGGCCTCCTCGACGACGACCATCGTCCCGTCCTCGAGGTAGCCGATCGCTTGCCCATGCTCCCGCCCCTCCTTGACGAGCTCGACGGTCAGCTCGTCGCCCGGGCCGACGGGCAAACGGAACGCTGCCGCAAGCTCGTTCAGGTGCGGGACGGGCACCGAGAGCGCCTCGGCCACCTTTGCGAGGTTGTGGTCGGCCGTGATGAGAGAGGCGCCGCGGTCTCGAGCCAGGCGTACCAGAGCGGCATCGACGTCGCGCACACCCTCCTCCTCGACGAGGTGCACCTGCACGGTGGGGGCATGCTGTAGCTCGATGACGGCATCGAGTCCGTGCCGGCCCCGCGCTCTGCGCTTTGGATCCGACGAGTCGGCGATCCGCTGGAGCTCTTGAAGCACGCCGGAATGGATGAGCACGTCTCCGTTGATGAAGCCGGTCTCCACGAGCGACACGACTCGGCCGTCGATCAACGCGCTCGTGTCGATGACGACGATCTCTCCGCCGCCCGTGCCCGCAGCCCGTGGCTTCAGGCCGATCAACCCGAACAGCTCCTTGTGCTTGGTTCGGCCGACCCTGTATCCCAGGTAGGCGAGGGTCACATACACGAAGGCCACGGTCGTCCACGCGGTCAGCGGCGGGAGCCGGAACACTGGGACGCTGACGAGCGCCGCCAGCGCGAGCCCGATGAGCAGACCGGCGATGCCCGCCACCAGCTCGGCTGCCGAGACCCGCCGGAACTCCCGTTCCATCTCGCTGACCGCCGTGGCGGTCTGCCGGCCGAGGACCCCGCCGAGAACGAATCCCGTGCCTGAACCCAGGATCACCCCGAGCAGCGTTCGGGTCGTCGTGCTCGGGTGGGAGACCTTGGTGACGATCGTGTAGCCGGCGGCGGCGAACAGCACGACGAAGATCAGGCGCACGAACTCGACGAGTCGCCCGCGGGGGATCGTCGAATGGTCTTGGTTCGAGCTGCTCACCTGCCTACCGTGCCTCGTGACGCGCGTCCGCGCAAGCACCACCACGATTGGCTTGGCGCCCTGGGAGCAGAGCGGTCCGGCTACGCGCCTTGGAGCACCCGCGACCGGTGAGACTCCTCGAGCACCTTGTCGATCATGGCCTCCGCCTTCTCTTCGGTGCCGCCGGTCGCGTACGTGAGCTCGGAGGTGAGGATCTGCCGAGCCTTGGTGATCATGCGCTTCTCGCCCGCCGACAGGCCCCGCTCGCGCTCGCGGATGGAGAGGTTCCGGACTACCTCGGCGACCTGGTAGATGTCACCGGACCGGAGCTTCTCGATGTTGTTCTTGAAGCGGCGGCTCCAGTTGGCCGCCATCTTCGATTCGTCCTGACGCAGGACGTTCAGGACCTTCTTGACCTCGTTCTTGCTGACGACCTCGCGAAGTCCTACTTCCTCCGTGCTGTCGACGGGCACCATCAATGTCAGATCCCCGTACGCGACGCGAAGGACGAAGTACTGTCGCTTCTCGCCGAGGATCTCGCGTTCCCTTAGCTCTTCGATGACTGCTGCGCCATGCTCTGGGTGAACAACCGTGTCGCCTTTGCGGAACACACAAGCCCCCCGCGATCAGAAGCGGACTGGTGGAAGCAACTACAAAGATAGCACGCGCGCCTTCCGCACCGCAACTCAAAAGTGCTGGTCAGAGGCCCCTTTCGGCCTATTGCGGTCCGACTGGCCTGTTCGCCGGCCCTAGGCCGACCGGTCCTTGGGCGCTCCAACACCGCCTCGGAGGACCATCCGACGGCATTGCGGACACAATGCGCCAGCGAAATGCTCGGCTCCATCGGCACGGTCATAACCGGAGCGAAGGGCCAGCAACCGGTCGAGCCTGGAGGGCGCGCGGTGCTCGGTGTAGACTGGTGTCGTATGACCCATGGTGTTTATCGCACCTCAAAGGGCCGGACTCTCCGGATCACCGAATCTGAGGACGGCGCTCTGAAGGTCGAAGTGCTGGAGCAGGGAGCCTGGATCGCGGGCCCCATCGGGATGGCCGGGCTTCGCCTGGCACCCGGGACGACCCGCCTCACCGGAGCCGAGCTCCGGGCGCTTCCCTCCTGAGCTTCTACTCCAGTCATCGGAGTTCGCCCGGCTCCACGGCCTCTTGACGGGCCGCCATGCCCAGCTCTGGAACCGTTCACCGCGTCCCATGGCCGTGTGTCCGGCACTCCCCCGATCCATAGGAGAAGCGAGGTGCACGAGAACCCCACCCAGCACTTCTTCGACGAAGGGCTCATAGCTGGCATCGTCAGGCCCATCAAGAGCGGCAAAGAGGCGTCGGTACACCTCTGCCGTGCGAACGAGACCACGACCGGCGAGCGCCTTGCCGCGCTCAAGGTCTTCCATTCCCCCGACCGGCGGGACTTCCGCGACGAAGCCCTGTACCGCGACGGCGAGTGGATCAAGGAGCGGCGAATCCGCGTCGCTGTCCAGAAGCGCACGAGGTTCGGGCGAGAGGTCGCCGCAGAGATCTGGGTCGACCGTGAGTGGGAATCGCTCCGCACGCTGTCGAACGCCGGTGCCGACGTGCCGACGCCGATCGCGCGAACCGGTCGGGCCATCCTCATGACCTACGTGGGCGACGAGGAGACCGCGGCTCCGCAACTCCGAAGCCTCCGCCCCGGCCGGAAGGAGGCGCAGCAGCTGTTCGAGCAGGTGATGCGCAACGTCCGGTTGCTCCTGTGTCACAACGTGATCCACGGCGATCTCTCCGCCTTCAACGTGCTTGTCTGGCGGGGACGCGTGACGATCATCGACCTGCCGCAGGCGGTCGATCCGCGAAAGAACCGCCATGCGGAAGTCCTTCTGGAACGTGACGTGCGTCGCATCTGCGAGCACTTCGAACGCCTAGGCGTACGTACCACTCCCGAAAGGATCGCCACCGATCTGTGGACCGCGTGGCAGTTCGCCGACCTCGTTCCCGAGGAGCTTCGGAACCCGGACTAGGCGCTCACTCGCGAGCGCCTCGGAACTCGAGGACGTAGCTCCAGCGACTGCCGTCGAGGCTGTGCTCGAAGCGCACCAGACGCCCCTCCTCACCGCCGGGCAGGAGCACCGGAAGGCCCACATGCTCCTCGTCAGGCCAGAGGTCCTCGCGGATCCATTCCTCCATCCGCAGGAGCGTCATCGGGTAGTCGCCGGTCTGCTCGAGAGGGTCACACCACTCGTCCTCGTCGACGTCCCGAAAGCGTACGTAGCGAGGCGCTGCGTGGACCAGGACCGCCTCGCCGGGGCGCTTCCACGCCTTCCCGAAGAAGCGCCAGCGGGCCCCGTCCTTGGAAGTCTCGACGATCCAGCAGACCTCGCGTTCGTCCACGCGAAGAGCCTACGTCCGGAACGCATTTCCGTGGGAACCCCAATTACCGAACGGCCCAGCAACCTCTCGGCTGCCGGGCCCCCGGTCTTGAAGTGGGGCACGTGGCCCCACGCTTCTGAACGCTCTATCCCTCGGACCCTTCGGACGATCCGGCGAGCTCCACGGGCGGCATGTCGGGCGGCGAGGGCACCTCGAAGACGATCTCCCCGTTCTGCGCGTCGACGATGACCGTCTGGCCGGCCCTGAACTCCTTCCACAAGAGCTTCTCCGACAGCGTATCCTCGACCAACCGCTGGATCGTTCGGCGCAGCGGCCTGGCGCCCAGGGCGGGGTCGTAACCCTTCTGGGCGAGCAGCGTCTTGGCGGCGTCGGTCAGCTCGATGTCGAGGTCCTTGGTCTTGAGCTGCTCCCGAAGCCGCTTTGTCATGAGGTCGACGATCTGCTTCACGTCCTCCTCCGTGAGCGAGTGGAAGACGATGACCTCGTCGATCCGGTTCAGGAACTCCGGTCTGAAGGAGCGCTTGAGCTCCTCCATGACGCGCTCCTTCATCTTCTCGTAGGTCACCTTCTCGTCGGGCCTGGCCGCGAACCCTATCGCGGTCCCCTTCTGGATGTCCCGGGTCCCAAGGTTCGAGGTCATGATGATGATCGTGTTCTTGAAGTCGACCGTGTGGCCCTGGGCGTCGGTCAGGTGCCCATCCTCCAGGATCTGCAAGAGCGTGTTGAACACGTCCGGATGGGCCTTTTCGATCTCGTCGAACAGGACCACGCTGAACGGCTTGCGCCGGACGGCCTCCGTGAGCTGGCCGCCTTCCTCGTACCCCACGTAGCCGGGAGGCGAGCCGATGAGCCGGCTGACCGTGTGCTTCTCCATGTACTCCGACATGTCGAGCTGGATCAGCGTGTCCTCGTCGCCGAACAGGAACTCCGCCAGTGCCTTGGACAGCTCGGTCTTACCGACGCCGGACGGCCCGAGGAAGATGAACGAGCCCGCGGGGCGCTTCGGGTCCTTCAGACCCGCCCGCGTCCGCCGGATCGCCTTGGAGACGGCGACGATCGGCTCGTTCTGGCTGATGATGCGCCTGTGAAGATCGTCCTCCATGCGGAGGAGCTTCTCGGTCTCCTCCTCCGTGAGCT
>Ga0299915_10000501_pt1 | contig 29424 bp, 35 predicted proteins | sample RVTome_13_FD_200263 | JGI IMG/M metagenome (GOLD analysis project Ga0299915, IMG submission 200263) | Soil microbial communities from uranium-contaminated site in the Upper Colorado River Basin, Wyoming, United States - RVT92D227 (version 2) ...
TTGGGTTCGATTTTTAGGCGAGCATTCAGAAGGCCTGTGAAAAAAGAAACCATGGACTTAGACAGAAGAAAAAAGAGAATCTACCTCGTTTATGCCCTGCTTTCAGTGGCCTACATAGTGTACATTGTTTTTCAAACTTCACTTTTCCTCTTCTACATGAGTCAAGACGTCACAGCCGCACTTGCGAACATTGGGCAGGCAGTTTTGTCCTCCAAAGTAGTATCTGGAACTGCGGTTGTGGTTACTGCTGCCTCCACGCTCTATTTTGGAATGCAACTCACTGGCTATGGCTTTGCCTTCTCTGCTGGTGTCAGGAAGGCGATAGCGAGACCTCTTACTGTCGAAGCCATCCATGACAGAGACCTCGCCGTCTTCGCTTACCTTCCTCCTCAATCCCCAGAGACGCTGTCGAATAATCTGAAATCCAAAATGGAAAAGATCGCGAGAAAGTTCACTACGGATTTCGAACTGAAGCAGTTGGGACGCTCATGCCTCGCGATATTGAGAATGGGCGGAGCCAACTTGGCCTTGGTTCAGATCAAAGAACACCTCATGCGAATTGAAAAAGAGTTCAACTCAGCATACGAGCATCTTATCTTGACAAACAGAGATACGCTCTACAAATCAGCAGGGATGCTTGCCCCGGAGAAGATACGGCTGACGGAAGCCTTCCAAGATATCGCCGGTGAATCAGTGGACGCAGGCAATTCAAGCGCGGTCACGATCGCAAAGGCCTGCGAAGAAGCACAGAAAGAAAAACTCCTCTATCTTCTCCAGTCAGCATCAGGAACAGTCTGGACCGTCGAAGTACAGCCTGCCCATGAATACGACATTGAAAAGGACATGCTGCAGTCCATGCACCTTGAAGACATGACCCTCACAGACTTGTACCACGATGCTGAGAACTTCAAGAAACGCATCATCTACGGATACGACTCGCTCATGACTTTGACAACCGAATTTGATACAGGACTAAAAGAATGTCTCGCCAGACCAGACAAATACCAATTGGTAAGCGCCCTAGAACCTGTCAAAAGTCGGATTATCCTCATAGGTAGAACAGAACAATTCGAGAAAGAAATCGACGCGTTGGCCCCGATTTTTGTCGCATACACCTGGTCGGGCTATCTGGATAGTCTTCTTGGCGAAACGTGCCTGAAACTTGCGACAGTTAACAGATCCCGTCTCCCGAATGCGAAGGAAATACAAGGGATGAGCGTGGGAGAACTTGCAGTCTTGAGAAAGGACGTCTCGACTTTTGTCGAAAACCAGATGCTTGTCCGTAACATTCTTGCGAAGACTGAAGAATCCTTCACAAAAATAAACGATGAACTCAGGAAAATCAAGGATAACTTCAAAACCAAGAGTTACAGGATAGGAATGCTAGACGCAGCCCTACGCGTAAACAATGAAAACCTGACTGCAGTTCCCAACAGAGTCAGACTGTTCAAGAAAGAATGGAATACTTTGTGCAGCCGAATCGAGAAGATACAGAGCTCGATCGAAAAAGAACATAACGAAAAGAAATCAACTATCGCCAACAAGAAACGCCAGATACTCAGAACCACGCCTTTCGTAGCAACACTATCAATCCTACTTATCATCGCAGGGTTCCAACCTCCACTCGCAGCATGGGCAATGATATTCACAGCGGTCGCCGTCATCATACAAGCGTTCTACGCGGCCATCGTATTTCACAAATGGAGATCCTTCAGCAAAGCGACAAAATACCCAAGTCAACCTTTCAACGCAATCCATCTAGCTTTGCTGGCATCGACAGAAGCAGTCTATGACTACGTAGGGACCGGAGACATTTTGGTTCCCCCACAATAAAAGAAGACGGAAAAGAAGAAAACTCATTGGGCCTTGCCCAATGTCTACCAAGCTGTTTATGGTGTCCTTGACGGAGCGCGAGCCGGTGCTCTTGCAGGAGCTCGTGCGGGAGCTCTTGCTGGTGCGCGTGCAGGTGCTCTTGCGGGCGCTCTGGCTGGTGCTTTGGCTGGCGCGCGAGCTGGTGCACGTGCTGGGGCTTTCGCGGGGGCTCTTGCTGGAGCGCGTGCGGGCGCACGTGCTGGAGCTTTGGCTGGAGCCCTTGCGGCGGCTCTCATCGGTGCTCTCGCGGACGCCAACGCTCTGACTGGTGCTCTAAGTTTCGGGTAAATCTTCGCCTTCTCTGCAGGCTTTAGCGGCTCTTGCTCTTCGGGTTTCTTCTCCATTCACCTCACCTCCCACATTTTTTCTTACTATAATATGCATCATGTGATTCCTCTTAAGACATTGTAAGAAAAACATGAAAAGACTGCACGGTAAGATTTTTATTATCAAAGCCAACAAGTAATACTGTTGCCATCTAGACAAGGTGCCCGACATGCGATCAAATGAAAAAACAACCATAGAACCTGGCGTGGAAGCCATTTTGCGGGGACAGTCAAGAATGACGGCCCGCGGCCAAATAACCGTGCCAATAGAAGTCAGGAAGAAATTTGGATTGAAGACTGGAGACACTCTGTGCTTCCTAGAAGTTGACGGTTCAATCGTGCTCAAGCTGGGACCACTGGTATTGACAGAATAGCCTTCTCAATAAGAACTGCAAACACGAACAAAACCCCAATTAAAGCATGGAGCGAATGTACTCGTCAAGTCGGCAATCTGCGCCCTTTTCCACTGTTTCTCGGTTAATATACCCTCGAAGACACGTCTATTTCAGCAATCACGAACTACCACGAGTGCCAAATCAAGCGCTATCCAAAGTCACATTCCTGATACCGCGCGTGCTGAAAACCTAGGGGGGAAGGGGGGGTAGCCTGCTTTCCACTTTGAAACAACAAACAAACGATACCGACCAGCACGGCCTAACGCGTAGCCCACAGACTAGCCTAAAAGACTCCGGCCATTCTTGCGATGGGTTTAAGAACATATATATAAAGTAGCAGACCAAACTGATTGCTTGAAGAAGCAATTAGGAGTAAGAAGAAAGTTGCCATTTAAACGAAAAAGCCGCGGAAGATCAAAAGGCGGCAAAGGAAGCGGCGGAGTCGTCCAATGCGCAAGCTGCGGGTCCATGGTGCCCCGCGACAAAGCCAAAAAAGTCACAAGAAGATACTCCTTCGTTGATTATCAACTCGCCAAGGAACTTCGATCGAAAGGCGCGTTCATCGCCGCGCCAGCCACGACCAAATACTACTGCGTCTCGTGCGCAGTGCACCGTGGCGTAGTAAGAGTCAGGGCCGAAAGCGAAAGAAGAACGCGCACTCGCCCCAGAAGATTCTAGTTTTTCAGTCAACTACGTTTTTCTCTGTACTAAGATACACGTAGACGCTTCTCTGCAAAACTGTAAGGTTGGTCAAAACCGCAAGCAAAACCACCGCGGAAGTCATAACGGTCACCGGCTGCCAGAAGAATCCAAGCAAACCTGCACCGACGAGAATAAGCATGCGTTCTGCCCGTTCCGCCAGACCTATCGACTCCATCTTTACACCAGCAGCCTCAGCCCTCGCGCGACTGTAACTCACAAGCAGCGAACCGATTATCGCCCCCAGCCCCCAATACAAGTACTCGAGAGCACACAGTCCGCCGAAAATTATGCCCACGTACACCACAGCATCAGCATACCGGTCCAAGAGCGAATCCAAAAAACCGCCAAACACTGTTCCCTGACCGAAAATTCTCGCCACGACCCCGTCCAGCGCGTCGCAGAACCCTGAAAACAGAAGAAGAACTGTAGCAAGCAGCAAGAAACGCGCGTCGCCCCCCCAATAAGCATAGAAGAAAGCGGCCAGAAAAGCCAAGATCAAACCTATCCCCGTTATCCAATTAGGCGTCAAACCCATTTTGTGAGCGATTATCGCTTCCGCTGTCAGCATCCCTTGGATCTTCTGCTTCAGCTTCGTCAGCATCGACCCAGATTTCCCCAGCGATTTTTATTTAAGCGTGCATATGCTATGCTTCAAGTTAAAAAGGTGTCTAGCATGATCAACATCTCAACAATCAAGGTAGACGCAAAAAGCTGCACGGGCTTACGCGCGGATTTACCAGACAGCCCACCACTGCTCCTGATAATCGGAGAAAAGGGCTTCGTCATGTGCGGCTTCCTCAACATGGAAAGCGCAGAAAAACTAGGCGTAGCCGCCGCAGTCGTGAGCGGCGTCAAAACGTTCGACGACGTCCTCAACGGACAAGTAAAGTCAGCAACCTCAAAAGCCAAAAACCTAGGCGTCGAAGTTGGCATGAAAGGAATAGACGCCCTCAAACACATGACCTGAGAACCTGTTGACGTATACACTGGTTGAAGAGATAACGCAAAATGAGCCACACGAACTCCAACAAAGAACTCCTGATGGTCGTTGCCGCAGAAGTCGTCATATGCATCAAATGTGACCTCTGGAAAACACGTCGAAAAGCCGTCCCAGGAATCGGCAACACAGAAAGCAAAGTACTTCTGATCGGCGAAGCCCCAGGAGAATCCGAAGACTTCAAAGGCGAACCCTTCGTAGGATCAGCCGGCAAATTCCTAGACGAGTTACTATCCCAAATAGGACTCTCAAGAAATAACGTCTTCATCACAAACATAGTCAAATGCAGACCGCCGGGCAACCGCGACCCATCGCCCACAGAAATCGAAACCTGCAACCCCTACCTCAACAGGCAGATAGGCATCATTGAGCCAAAACTCATCGTAACACTCGGCAAACACTCAACAGCCTACCTCTTCTCGAAAACAAACCTACCTTTCCACAGCATAACACAAGCACACGGCAAAGCCTATGAAACATCACTCTTCGGCATGAAAATAACGATCTTTCCAACCTTTCACCCCGCCGCCGCCCTCTACCATGCACGGTACAAGGATGAATTGTTGAAAGATTTCCAGCTACTAAGAAGTGAACTCCTGAAGAGAGAACTCATAACGTCCAGTTGACTCTTAGCTCGGAAGGCACTCTTTATGCCGTGACAGACGGAGGAGGTTGGACAGATCTTCCGAGTTTCCTGCGGAGCGCAATTCGATAAAGCTTCCTCAAAGATTTGACCAATCGTTCCACGCTTGACAAGCTTGAATATATCAACGGAATACCATCGTACTCTGCCAACCTTATAGAGTATTCATCGGGCTGCGTTCCATGAAAAATCACGACACGAGGCTTCAAACTGCTAACACGAACGATCAGCATCGGAGAAATGCCATTTTCCACATTGGTAAAAATCAGCGCCCGCTCAGTGGTTGCACCAAAAAGTTGAGAGAATTCCAGACCCGAAAGAGTCTCGATCGCCCTTTGACTGTCCACAACCGTGTACCCGTTGATCTCTCTGACATACCTATCTATACAAGCCACAATCTTTCCTTCAATCGCCTTGCACAGGTACTCGACTCGAACAGGCAGAGGAAACTCGCGAAGATCGATTATCGCGTTGGTCGGCGACCTGGTGAGTTTAGCGAATTCGTTGACAAAACGGCTACCGCGTTCTCCATCAATCTTAAGTAACGCCCAGACAAAACGTCTAACAAACTTGGCGCCTGGACTGGGACGTCTACCGCTTTCGTAATCACTTATAACCGAGGATGAGACGACCATCCTATCTGAAAGACTCATCTGAGAAATGGTGAACAGTTCACGCCACTTCCGCATCGTAGCGCCAGGTTTGTTTGAAAGGATAATTTCGCCAGCTATTCTTCTGGCAAGAACAGATTCGCGAGCGCTCGGGGATGCAGACATCTAATCCTAGCCCTACCGATTGATCAAACCCCCTTTAAAAAAGGGAGCACTATAAAAAGATATACGCACCTCAAATCCGCCACGTTAGATAAGAAAGAGCAGGAAGATTCCCAAGACGATCATTATCGAACCGAGAGAATTGCGTACAGTTGCCTTTTCACGAAGCAGGAGCACGGCCGCCAACGTTGAAAACAGAGGCGTTGTTGAAGAAATCGGAACAGAAATCGCCTGAGAAGTCAACGTGAAACTGTAAGACAACAAGAACCATCCGACACCTAGTGCGAAGACTCCCCCAACAATTGATGCTCCCGCCGTTTTTCGGCCCATCCTGAGAAAACCCATTCTTCTATCAATGATAGGCGAGACTGCCAACATTAAACCGCCGATGGCAGCCACTCTCACAGTGCTGACGATGAAGGCATGATCCAAGTCAGGAACCTCCTTAACAGCTAAATTCATTAGAGAAATGCTGACCGACCACAGCAGAGCCGTTGCGACGGCTATCACAACGCCAAGCAAAGCTTTTCTTCCTTCGCGTGCGTTTGTTTGTGGACTTCGACTTAGAAATAGAACCCCGAGAACAATGACAATTGCTCCAAGAGCAACGGTTACCGTGATCTGTTCCCCGAAGACCAAGACTGCCCACAATAGACTGAACAACGGATAGATACATGTCAAGGGAACGGCCCGTGAAACGCCTATTGATTTTAAGCTCACCAGGTATAACGTGTCGCCAATACCCAGGCCGATTATACCGCTAACGGCGGCGAGAACGAAGAGTTCCATTGAAATGCCGGTCAAAACTCCCAGCCTGCCAACTATGGCCACGACCAAAAGCAGAAGCCCACCAGTCACTGCCAAACGAATGATGTTTGCCGAAATCGGCTTTGCCCCTTCCAAAGCCTTCCTGTAAAACAGTGCCGAGATAGTCCAGCTAACGGCTGCGCCCAACGCTGCAAGTTCGCCGATCATCGCCTTAACCTTACACACGCATTCCGCTTGAAGCTATTAAATATTCAAGATGCAAGAATAGGAATCGGATGGCGAGCAATTTATGCAGGTCAACGTGAGTTGGGATTCTCAAGTCTCAGGCCAGTTTCCAAACCTGGTAATAGCCGTCGGACTGATTAACGGCGTTTGCATAGAAGAAAACAATCAACAACTCTGCCACCTCAAGAAAATCGTCTACGAGGAAGTCGACGGCCGGTTTGAAATTGACCGTCTGAAAGAAGACATGACCGTGAGAGCTTACAGAGACTTCTACTGGAAACTTGACATAGACCCCACAAAAACCAGACCATCCGGAGAGGCATTACTCAGAAGAGTCCTTCACGGCGAAGAACTTCCCAACATATCCACGGCTGTCGACGCTTACAATTTGGCATCGATGAAAACCGTCATTCCGATAAGCGGGTTCGACCTTGACCGAATAGCTTCACCTTTTCAGGTTCGTTTCGCAAAAGAAAACGAGACATTCACCGGTATCGGCATGAAGACACCGATCCAACTGAAAAGAAACATGCTCGTCCTGGCAGACGAAAAACAAGTTCTTTGCATTTACCCCTATCGAGATTGTGACTGTACAAAGATTACTTTGAAAACACGAAACGTCGCCTTGGTAGGATATGGCGTCCCAGGAACAACATCGACTCAAGTCCAAGAAGCGGTGGAAATGGCACTTACATTCATTTCAGAGGTCGCAGGAGGAAAAACAGAGTCAACCAATGTGTTTCGCAGCGGTCGTGAATAGTTAGCCATCTGTTTCAAGTCAGATTGCTGCTGGCATAATAGAGAAACGGCAAGGCAAGCAGAATCGTGTTACGCCCCTTGACGGTCAATGAATATCCCACTCGAAGCGGCGGTCCATGGTCCACGGACCTACTGATGAAGTCATGCTTGCCCAATATCTTGAGCTTGTCGGACAACGTTCTGGAATTCACTTTAAGAATCTTCTTCAACTCGCCAAAACCCGTTTTCTCTCTCAAGAACAGTATGTACAAGATTTGGAGGTTCCATTTTTGAGAAAGAAGCTCAAAGCTCGCTTCCAATCCTTGAATGGTTTCCTTCAATTCCGGCAACTCAAGCTTCTGAGTTCCGAATATCTGTTGCAACGTTTGCTCTATGCCTTCAAGGTTACTTTTCATTCGCGATTCAACGAGCTTACGCAGTTCGTTGCTTAACACTGGTTGAGGCTTCATTATACGCCACCTCCTCATTGTTCGCTTGACAATCTATCAGGTTTAACTATTAAATCTAGTGTACAAAACACACTGGAACAAGCCAAAAGAGTTTTTAGCTCTGCACACAAACAAAGAGAGGTGTCCCATTTGCCTTATCGCGCGAAAATGGAAAATGCCTCGCAAGAAAAAAACTCGAACATCATATTGGCCCTGGATTTCCCATACGAAAACCCACCAAATCGGGCAGCCCTCTTCGACAAAGCCGAACGCGTCATGACTAGGGTTCAACCTTACATCTGCGCCGTAAAATTCAACCATCACCTCACACTTCCCTTAGGCATATTCGACGGAGTCCAAAAACTCGTGCAAATGGCACATGACAAGGGACTGGTAACAATAATGGATTGCAAGGCAAACGACATCGGCTCCACAAACATGGCAATCGCAGAGTACTACTACGCCGCAGGTTTCGACGCATTGATAGCCAACCCCTTCATAGGATGGGACGAAGGCCTAAAACCCATCTTCGACATCGCAACTCGACAAGGTCGAGGAGTAATCCTCCTCGTCTACATGAGCCACAAAGGAGCCCTAGAAGGCTACGGACAAACGATAATCGAAACAGAGACCCAGGCAAAAACACTCCAGTACGTCGCGTTCGCAAAAAAGGCACTGAAATTCCACGCAGACGGGGCGGTCGTCGGCGCCACATACCCCGAAAAAATAAAGGAAATCCACAGCTTACTGCAAGAAAAAGTGCCCATCTACTCACCTGGAATAGGTGCCCAAGGCGCAACGGTCGAAGCAGCCGTCAAAGCAGGCTCACGCTTTCTGATCGTCGGAAGAGAAATAACGCTCTCAGCGAACCCTGCGGAAACTGCAAAAAAACTGAGAGACATCTCAAGGTCGTTAAGATCTAGTTGACCTGTGACGTTCTTTAGACCCCTGTTATCTATTGCGTCTTTCCCAAAGCTCTTTCTTCAACAGGTCCCTCACAGAAGATCGAATAGCGGAACTCCTGCTAGGGTACATGTTAGCCCGCACAAGCTCATCTAACCCTTCCAAATATGCTTCAGGAAGCAACACCGTCACCAGTTTCAAACCAATTTCCCCCAAACATGTTATGCATATGACATACTGCAAATATAAGATTTGATGCACCATTTCGCCGCTTCGCCGACTAACGCGAGCACAGACCCGAGAACCAACCAAGAACCCACGCCGTTTCTTGTCACCAAAACCGTTACCAAAACCGGACAACCCGCACGCCCGTTAAAAACAACATCCGAAAACAAAAGAAGACTCCACAAAGCTCCCTGCAAAAACCCATACAAAACAATCCATAAAGCCCTGTCTACGAAAAAACCTAGGGGGGAGGGGGGTCACCTGCTTTCCACCCCAAAAAACAACCATCAACCACGATGCAGAAGCCTACTCCGCACGTTGTCCACGGTCTTCAAACCCCTCGACCTCAAAGAACCAGCAACACCCTGCCTGCTCAAAATCTTGAGCAACGCATAACCAACAACGGCTATCGCAACCAAACTGCTCACCGTAATGCTCGCAACACTCGCAAGCCAAACTGGCCACAACAACGGAACCCCAACTCCGAAAACGTTCGAAGGCGCCCCAAAAATCAACCACACATAACTCCCCACAATCACACCGATCTCAACAGACGCCAAAACACACCCTGCAAGCCGCCTCCTCCTCAACAAGTAAACCGTAACGCCCGCCAACAAATTCGCCAACGGCCCCAAAACCACGTCAAAAACACCGTTCACCATCGGCAAAGAAGTAAACATGTTCCCAGCAAACGCTCCCACAGTGACCCCCAAGATAGCCGGCCAACCGAACAACGCACACAACGGAATCAAACAATCAGCAAAACGAAGCTGAATCGTCGCCGCAGCAGTCTGACCCTGAACAATCACCAAAGCAGCATACAAAGCCGCAAAAACACTAGTCAAAGCCAAATCTTTAGCATCGAAACTCATACCATTCCTCCTACATCCGGGGTTTCTAAGGCGGAACGGGTGGAGGCCCACTTACCCGCCAAACAAGCAACGAATACCACAGAACGCTATTAAACATTTCCAAACGTCAAGAAGAAAAACAAAACACTACTTCGGCAAAAACAACTGCATAGCCACCGCCAGCAACGTGGTCGCCGCCACCAACAACGAAATCAACAAAACAACCTGCCGCTCAGTCAAAGCTCGACGATACGTCAAAAGCGTAATAAGACTCCGCCTATGATCCGAAAACAACCTCTTACCATCAAAACTGACGCTGGCCTTCTTCCTAGCAAAAAAGAACGTCAACAGAATCAACACCGAATTAAAAATATAGGGCAAGACGGAAACAACAAGGTTCACTTTCAAATTCGAAATAACCGCAAAAGAAGCCACTGTCATACCGATAGCAAACGACCCAGTGTTCCCAACAAAAATCCTCCCTTGAAAATTCAAAACCGCCAGCACCAACCAAGCAACCAAAGGAACATAAAGATAAACCGCCTCCGAACCAGACATAACCATCAACCCAACCAAAACCACAGCGGGACACACCGTTTCCAACCCATTCAACCCGCCAAGCTGATTCACAGTATTAGTAATTACAGTCACAAGCAACGGAAGAATAATCAAATAATAATAAACACCAAAATCAATCGTGCCCACAAACGGAACCATCACAGAAGTCCTCAACCCAGGCAACGAAAAAGCAAAAGAAACCAACGGAATCGCAGCGATCAACGGAAGAAAAGCCTTATACCGCCACCTCAAGTCGACCCAATCATCCAACATCCCCAAAAAACCCCCAAAAAGAATGCACACCGCCAAAATCAGGGGCGCAGACCAAGCCAAACCTTGAGGAGGAGAACCCCCGTTAGAAATGTTAACCACATTGTAATAAAACATGAAAAAAAGATAAACAACGCTGGCCAAAACGTAAAAAACGCCCAGACCGTTCAAGACCAACGGCTTGTTTGGTTTGTGCTGATCAGGAACTCTGGGAAACAAGGCCCTTCAACCTATCAAGCGTTTGGGAAGTCAGTATAATACTTCTCCCAGTCAATCTTGTAGAGCGCAACCATTGGAACGATTCCACCATACTTGTTCGCAGAGTCAGTCGGGCTGAGGTTCTCCCCAGAGAAAAACTCCTCAACGAAGTAAGTCGGAACCGTAACGTTCGCCGCATCAGGGTCCGTCACGCCATTCACCTCACACCAACGACTCTTCGCGTAACTCATCAACTTGTAAACCGTCGAGTTCATACCGACATCGTTCCACTCCCATGCGTTGGTAGTGCTGGAGAAGTTGCCGAACGTCGTCTCATTCTGCCAAGAAGAAGCCTCGTCAACAAAGCTGTCATTCACTAGTCGAGTCATTGCATTGCCGGATATCTTTGCCATCCAAGTCCATTTGCCGTTGTCACCACCTGCCCAATCAATATGTGTACCCACCGACGACCCAGCTCCATAGAAAGTCGTGAACACGAGTATGTACTGTGTATTGTACTGCTTCAACATTTTCAACGAGTTAGTCTCGTTTGCCATGAAGCTGAAACCAACGTTTTCTATTTGAGTGCTGTTGATCGTCGCGTTATCAGAAAGCGACGTGACGTTACCCATAATACTAAGCCAATACCCATAATCCCACCAACTGCACACGACCGTGCTCGCACTCTGCTTATCGTTCAGAAATTTCACCATATCCAGCCACTCCCTCACAGGCTGATTGGGCACGATCGCAAGACTGGCAGCCGTTATCGTCACAGGCGTGTAGGCTTGTCTATAAACTTTAGGAATGCCACCCGATTGAGGAGAAAAAGCAAGGTTAGTCATCAAAATCAGGAATATGAGGAAGACGGCAACGCCGCTGAACTCTCTGCCAACATGCTCTACTCCAAACCTTCTCTTGCCAGTTGCTCTAAACGGCTCTTTCAGCAACGTCACGAACGGCTTCAGAATTCCCACAATCCCAATTGACGCCACAAGAGCAAAGGCTATGGCCAACAAGATCAACAAACGCACCATCGAAGCCGCAAAATAAAGTGACGTCAAACCCAAAATCAAAAGAAAAACGTTTTTAGTCGTAAGGTTCCTGGCCACGAAGAACAAGCCAACGGTAAAGAACAGTACCCCTATCCCAAGGTCGTAATAGATAGAACCCCAAGATGATATTCTATGCTCCGCAACGGACTCAATAAGCGGACTGGCACCCCGCAGAAACGGATCCAAAACCGTCAAGAACTTGCCCGAAATAGCCCCTAAATAGCCAAAAAGCGCAAGAGCGATAAAACTACCAATTATGCCAACAACGAAGACGACAACAAACATGAACTTCTCTCTTGAAGAAGTCAAGTTCCTCGTAATCTCATTCAGGACAAGCAAAACAAACATGCCTGCGATGGGAAGAACAGTAGAGCCAACCATATAACTTGGACCCACTTCGGTTCTGGTGCTTATCGCCACGAGCAAACCAATTCCAAACGTAACGCTGTATGCCAGAAGAAGGCGGCGAGAATATCGTTTAATAAGAAGCAAGATAAATACGAATAGCACTGTGAGACCTATCAAGTAGTAGGCTGCACCCCATCCAAGGACAAAATATGCTAGGGCAGCAGCGGAGCCGAGTGAATACTTGACCACTGAGCTGATTGGTCTTTCTTCTTCAATGGCTCTCAGGAAAAACAGACTGAAAGCCAACAGCGAGACGACACCAACTACTTCAGTGTCGAAGAAACCCAATGAAGTTCTTTGAATGTAAGACGGGTTCAGAGCCAGAAAAAGCGCGGCAAACAAGCCAACCGCCGTACCTCCCATGTCCCTTCCCAGGAAGTATATTATCAAAACCGCAATCGTGCCCATTATCGCCGGAATCATTGAGCAAAAACCCATAACATCAAAGTTGAAACCCAAGAGCTTCGCAATGTCATACAACACAGCCGCTGTGAATGGAAGAGATGGATAAGAGACACCCATGTTTATACCATCAGGATACCAGCGTTGCGTGTCAACCCACTGGGTGGGATAGTAGGGAGCAAGCAAACCGTTGTCTGTCATATACTTCGTCAAGCTATACTGATAGTACGGGTCGAATTCTGAAAGATGAAGACCGCCAGCCTGTATCTCCCAGCGAATAGGCAAAAGCCTTATCGTGAAAGCTATGAAGAGAATGAGCAACAGAGCTGACAAAGTTATGATTGAACTATGCGTCGTCTTGATTCTCAGCTTCCCCAAGCCCTTTATGCCATTAGTAAGTCGTTCTCGAGACAACACGTTTCTCAGTTCCACTCTGTCCATCTCTCCTACATAGTTGCCTGAGGTGTTTTATTTTCATTGCGGTTAATACTGAACGTAAGATCGTTGACATGACAGGCGCGCGTAATATATACCTTTCCAAAAACAAAATTACCTGAAACGAAACTTACACACTTGCGACTTTCCGTTTATACCCATACTTTTCTGGATCATAGAGCGGGAAGGCAGAAACTCTCGCCTTCGGCATTTTACCACGAATGTTCACGTTCACGAGCGTGTCTTTCAAAGACCGAGACGGTTCAACATATCCCATACCGACGCCAACTCTGAGAAGAGGCGAAAAGGTTCCACTTGTCAACTGACCTATCTTATCTCCATCCATTGAATATACTTCAAAACCCGCCCTTGGAATTCCTTGACCAAGCATCACTATTCCGACACGTTTCCATTTTGAACCCTCTGTCTTCTGCTTCAGAAGAACTTCTTTTCCAATGAACCTTTCCTTCTGCAGTTTCACAACAAAGCCAAGACCTGCCTCTAGCGGCGTCCTCGTCTCATCGATGTCGTTTCCATATAGGCAAAGCCCAGCTTCCAACCTCAAAGTGTCGCGAGCGCCTAGACCGCAAGGTGTTATCTCATATTCTTTACCAGCCTCAAGAATGGCTTCCCAAACTCTAACAGCAAGACTTGGGTTGGAAATAGAAACGTTCCAAATAAAAACCTCAAAACCGTCCTCGCCAGTATAACCCGTCCGGGCGAGAAAGACGGGAACACCTGCCAGTTGCGAGCTGCAACACTTGAACCTGCCAACTCTGCTCAAGTCTTCACTGGAGATTTTTTGAAGTGTCTTTTCAGCTTTCGGACCTTGAACAGCAAACATCGCCACATCGTCAGAAACATCATCAAGGCCCACCACGAATTCTGTCTTGTTACTTACAAACCAATCGTAATCTTTTTCGCGGTTGCTTGCGTTGAAGACTACAAGAAACCTTTCTTTTTCAAGCCTATATACGACGAAGTCGTCAACTATGCCGCCCTTCTCTGTACACATCACTGAATATTGAGCACTGTTCGGTAACAAGGTTGAAACATCATTCGTCACAACATAGTTGAGAAAGCCCTCCGAATCCACGCCTGAGACTATAACACGCCCCATGTGGCTGATATCAAAGATCCCAACCCCGTTCCTTACGGCCAGATGTTCCGGCGCAATGTCCTCATAGTAAAGTGGCATTTCGAAACCCGCGAACGCGGTAATCTTGGCAGTCTTTAAATGAATACCGTACAATTGTGTTCGACGGAGATGCTCCGTCAAGACCAGACCCTTCCCGGAGAAGTCATCTTAGCGGTTTCACGTCCACGTTAATCGGTATCAAAGAAAGCCGCTTTCCGCACTTCGGACACTTGCCCTCAACCTCGTGAAGAATTTCATCTGGAGGTCGAAGGTCGGGACCTTCATACAACACATGACCGCAACCCTGACAAGCAACGCGTTGAGGCATGACAAACGTACTCCTTGCAGTGACAGAAAGAATAGAATCACCATGACATATTTATCAGTTCCTAGGAAGTAGCCGTCTGCAAATCGAGTTCTTTAGAAGTGGCACTTGAACTCCGAAAAACAAACTCAAACAGTCAACTTCCCCATCTTGAAAAACACTGCCCCACGGTTGTCTCAACCGCGTTGACGCGAGAACTTGAAGCAGAGATGAACGGAATTCAAGAACACGGGGAGAAGAAAAGAGGAGTTTTGGATGAGGCGATCGCAGTCTTGGAGCCAGTCCTAAAAAGACTGGAAAAAGATGAAAAAGACATAGGCGAACACTTAAGCAGGGCAATAACAGCTGAAGAACTCGAGGAACGAGTACTGGGCTCCTGCCCCGTTTGCAAAACTGGAAAGTTGATTGTAACACGCTCGAGAAGAACCGGCAAACGCTTCATAGGTTGCACAAACTACTTCAAAGGACTGTGTAGCACTTCGTTTCTACTTCCCCAAAGCGGCACATTGAAATTGCACGATAGAAAATGTCCAAATTGTGGCTGGACAACTGTTCAATTGCGAATGAAAAGGCACCGGTGGATTCTGTGCTTCAATCCTTATTGCCCGTCAAGAAAAGGACGGCAGAGAACATGAGGTGCTCGATTTGCCACAGAGAATCTGGCGAAAGCAATTATTGCCAGTTCCATCTGAAGGCTCATAAGAACATGACGGCAAAATACGAACAATGGAGGGTAGCGCTGAACATCCTCTTGGAAAGGGTATTTAAGTGAGATTGCCGAGAATCCATTAGCAGGAGAATGGGTCAAAGAAGTTGCCCAGCACCTGATGTCAAACAGGGGACAAAGAGATGTCAAAAAGTGTCAAGAAAAACGTCTCTAACCTTTCATTTTCACTCAACAGAATATACCGTACGATCACAAATTCCAGACCTTCAAACCTCATAATCCCAATAGCCGCAATCGGATTTGCAGTCTTTCTTTTTGGAGGAGGACTCTATGACATAATAATGCAGCCGCTTCCAGCTGTCTACTATGGCGGACGTTTCATGATCCTGTACCCACAGCTATCTGAGCAATTCATTGGTGACAGCATTGTGGCAATGACCGTCTATGCCCTCGGCATCATAGGACTTCTTTCCGTATACCAGAGTACAAAATATGTATACAAACCCAGACAGGCGTATATGATGATGATAATCGGAGTTGTGCTTCTATTGCTTGCGTATATTTTCCTGGAAGCCTCCATACAGATAAAAATATCGGGCTAAGCTCCCTACCAAGGATTGCTTTTCAATTTGAGCCTGTAAGCCGCATAATTGGTGAGTAAATGAACGGGCGGAGTTATTATCAGAGCCGCGATATACAATTCCCAGTTTAGCGGCATGGGGAGCAGAAGTGAAAAAAGAATAGCCCCTATTATGAAATCGATCTGATCCACGACGGGCAGTAGTCCTCCAGGTGGAATACTCAATCTCCTTTTTAAAAAAGCTCCTGTGAGATCTCCCATTAGAGCTCCTAGAGAAACTACGAAGCCGAACGTAATGGGATAGTTGAAGAGGCAGCTTTCCGCTAGACCCGCAATTGTTCCGGCGGCTAGGCCAGCTATGAAGCCTCGGAAAGTCTTATTCTTCCCAAAAACCGGTCTTCCGTCGGGCAGGGTCCTTCCAAAATCCATGCTTATGCCTCCTCCTGCAATGACTGGAATGGCGTTTGCACAGTATGCAGGAAATATGAATTTTACGGCTTCGATGATCAGTTGTAAGATGTCCATGCGCTAAGCCTCTTCAACGGGTTGAACAATCATGTATTCCCGTTCCGTTGATCTTTAAATCGACCGTAATTGGCTGGAGTCTTGCAGGATTCTTTTCGATCGTGGCCTGAATTCCTTCAGGGCTTTCTGTGGGTTTTAATGCGATTACAGTGTCTGACCAGAATTTCAGGACTCTAGTCGCAACAGGTTCGGGTGTCATTGTATTCCCGTTCACAACACCGTGAACTTGACTCGTGAGCAAAATGACTATTTTCTGGGTTCGAGCGGTTTGCGCCAGAACTGCCAGCTGTCTGTTCAATTCCCGATTCAGTTCAAAGACCTTCGAAGAATTTTCTGCGATTCGGAGGCGATACAGAGACGTTATCGTGTCGAACACCGCGAGTTTGAAATTCTCTTTCAAGTATTGAGAAAGTTGATCCACCACTGTAGATTGCTCGTGAAAATCATTCGGTCTGGCAAGAAGTATCTGTTCCACAATTGTTTGTTTCTGTTCTCTTATGATCTGGTACAGTCTTTCAGCGGAAAATGTGCCGTCTGAATCCACAAATAGTGTACTATATCCCTGCAATGCGTTGCCAACTGCGCATTGCATCGCGAGAGTCGTTTTCCCAGTTTCGGCTTCGCCATAAAAGAGGACAACGCTCTCAATTGGCAGACCCCCTCCAAGAAATCTGTCTATAGCCGGGCAGTTCGTTGGAATTTTCTGCAAACTAACACACGTCAACAGATATAAATTGCCGAATTATAATGTGTTTCGTGTTCAAATATCCTAGGCGTCCAGGACTGCTGTATGAATTCGAAAATTGCCGTTGCAACAATTTCGGGGAAGGCATATTATCTTATCGTAAACGAGCTTAAGAGAAAGAACGTTCCTTTCCTAAGCCTGATGCCAGGCGAACCTGTTCCTATAGAGATGAAAGTTGTAATAACCACCGAAAAGGAGAAAGAATTGATCAACCACGAGAAAGTTATCACCTACAACGTTAGAAAGGATCCTGCCGCTGTAGTCAGTGAAGCTTTGCAGATAGTTCAAGGGAAAGAATGTTTCGAAAAAATCACAATAGGCGTAGATCCCGGCGAAGTGTTCGGGTTGGCGGTCTTAGCTGGCGGCAGAGTGGTCGAAACAGAAAACTGTTACAGTCTGGATGAGACGGTACAAAAGATAGAGAAAATTGTCAAGAATCTGGGAAGAATGGCGGCGTCCTCAATCTCGGTCAAGATCGGAGATGGAGTTCCCGCCTGCAAGGAGAAACTTCTGAGTGCCTTGGATCAGATTTTACCTCCGCATGTGACGCTGCAGAGTGTTAGAGAAGCGGGTACAGACTCTCGGCTTGATGAAGCGAAACATAGAAGAGGCTTGAGAGACATTGTTTCCGCAATCAAAATAGCGGGAAGGAACGGTATTACATTTCATAGAGGAATGTCCAATGAATCGCATAGTTGACAAACGAAGAACACTTTTGGTAGACGGACCAGCTTCGGTGACGGTTATTTCTGGAAAAGTGGAAGTTTTCGGATTAACTGTGAACGTAACAGGCAAAGTCGTTATCCGCGAAGGAAAAAGGTTGCCGTTCGAAGTGTTGGAAACTGCTAGTCTCGAAATTTCTGAGGGAGAAAGTGCTTCTGTTGAAGAGGTTAACGGAAGTACGATTCCGGAGTCGTGGGTCAAGTCATTTCAGGAACTTCTGGATGTCCAAATCAAACCTGCGACGGTTTTGATACTTGGGTCACCCGATACAGGCAAATCGAGCTTCTGCACGTATTTAGTAAACCGACTACTGGGAGAGAAAAAAAGAGTTGCCATCTTGGATGGGGATCTCGGACAATCAGATGTCGGACCGCCTTCTACGATTGCCTACGCGCCAGTTATAAAGCCAATTACAGACCTTTTTAACTTGCGTGCGAAGAACGCTTTTTTCATTGGCGAGACTTCGCCCGGCAATGTAACGGAAAAAATGGTTCAAGCTTTGTCACTCCTCAAGAAAGAAGCCCTCGCAAGCGAACCGGATTTCCTTGTCATGAACACGGATGGGTGGACCGAAGGGGAGTGCGCAGTTGGCTACAAGTTGAAGCTCGCCAAAGAACTTGGTCCTCATGTGATTTTTTTTATTCAGCAGAAAGATGAACTGAGCCCAATGCTGACCGTTGAGCACGATGCTAGAAAAGTAATTGTGGAGTCGCCTACAACTATCAGACAGAGAGATCGGGAAAAACGGAAAGGCCTCCGTGAACTTGGTTACAAGAAGTACATGAGAAACCCGAGGGTTCAGTCATTATCGTTGAGCTGGGTGAAGGTCGAGGGAAACGAGTCATTCATTTTGAACAAATCCCACATGAACGCACGAGTTGCGAACAAAATTTGTGAACTCCTTGGAATGAAACCGCTGCAGATGGCAGAATTCTCTGGGAGACTTGGTGTCATCATCGGCAGAAGACGTTGGATCAGTTCAGATAGAATAGAGAAAGTCGAGAAGTTTACAAAGAAAAAAGTGACAATCACCAGAAAAGGTGACGAGGAAGGATTACTTGCTGCAATGTATAATGGCAAGAGAAAATTCCTTGGAATAGGGGTCGTGCAGGAAATTGACTACGTGCGAAGAACCGTGAAAGTGTGCACGCCAGTCTCAGATGAAGTTGCAGTTCTGGCTCTAGGAAAAGTCAAGCTTGACAAAAACATGAAGGAGATTCCGATAGTCGAGGAGAACCACGTGGATTTTGATTCTTTCAAGCAACTCAGCTAGAGAAAGATATTTTTGCGTCGGACATCTCTTTGCCTGATCAGCTCCTGGAAGGACAAAGGTTGTTCAACGGACATTCAAGGCATAATGGCGTTCTGGCTTTGCAATATTTCCTTCCATGCTGGATAAGCAATATATGAACAGCCAAGTAGTCCTCGGGGTTAAAGAGTTTTTGAAGAGTGCGTCGTATATCTTCGTAATTTCCGCTATTGGGTGCCAAGCCAAGGCGTTTTGATACTCTGTTGACGTGGGTGTCTACCGGTATAGTTGGTTTCTTGGCCGCAAAAAGCAATACGACGTCAGCCGTTTTTGGACCGACACCAGGAAGCTTCAAGAGTTCTCGTCTCGCCTGTTCCAAAGGCAACGATGTGATATGTGTTAAGTCGCCGTTGTGTTTTTCGCGAATTATTTTCGAAATCTGTTTAATCGTTCTTGACTTGTTTCGATACAATCCCGCGGTTTTGAGACTTTTCTCGATCTCTTTGATCTCTGCTTTCGCGAGGATTTCGGGGGTTATTCGGAACTTGTTCGAGAGGTTTTCGAAGGCTCGTGTAGTGTTTCTTTTATTGGTGTTTTGTGAAATGATGGTCATGATCAAAGTCCTGAACGCGTCGCGGGTCGCAGCCGTCCATTTTGGTTTCGGAAACCTGCCTTGAAGTATTTCCAGGATTTTCTCAGCCTTCTTGCTCAGCATTGTTCGGCACCAATGATTTTGAAAATGATAAATAGTGAATATATGAACCTATTAATAATCGATGGAGTTAGAAGGATGGAACGAGCACGGGTTGTCAAGGACGAAATAGTCGAGCAGAACACGCGTTTTCTTGCTGTTTTTGTCGAAGCGAAGAATTCGATTATTGTGTTGTTGAGTGAAAGGGAAGATAAGCTTGGTACGCTTGCAATCGCTGTTCCGAAACCCAAGGATTTTTTGGGTCCACCGTCGTCGTCCGTGCTCTTGGGGGATAAGAATTCCGTTTCCGCTCGTTTGTTTGCTGAGCGGCTGGCTTCGGTGAGAGAGAAGATTGTGTTGGTGTCGGTTTACCTCGAGACTGTAGATGAGAGGCGGGCGCAATCTGCTTTCAAGCAGTTGATGGAGAAAGTCACTCATGGCGAACAACAGAAGGAGAGGCTGACAGCATGAGTCTCAGAGAATTTCTCGGGCAAGCGGAAAAACAAAAAGAGGTTTTGCATGTAAAGGAGAGCGTATCGACCCGTTTTCAAGTAGCTTACGTAATGAAGCAATTTGACTGTGAAGGACCCATTTTGTGTTTTGATGATGTGAAAGATTTTGAAACATCTGTCGTCGCGAACGTGTCTGGGACTCGGAAAAGAGTCTGCAGTGCACTCGGCGTAAGTCAAGAGTTGCTTTGGAGAAGGATGATTGAAGTCTGGCGTTGCCCGATAAGATCGAAGACCGTAAAAAGCGCGACGGTCAAGGAATGCGTCCAGAGAGACGTTGATCTTTCCAAGATTCCTGTCTTGACGCATTTTGAGAGTGACGCTGGGCCTTACATTACTTCAGCGGTTGTGCATGCGAGAAGCATTGATGGAAACATCGAGAACGTTTCGGTTCATCGTCTAGAAGTCTTGGACAAAAAACGTCTGGCGATTCGACTCGTTCCTAGGCATCTTTCGAGTCTTTTTCAAGCGGCAAGGAAGGCTGGGAACGATCTGGATGTTGCTATTTCTGTGGGTGTTCACCCGGCTGTTTTGTTGGCAGCGTCCTCGCCGTTGCCGTTTGGTGTGTGTGAATACGATGTGGCAAATGCCATGTTGAATGGAGGTCTTAAGTTGACTGAGTGCGAGCGGGTGAATGCTTCTGCCGTTGCTGACGCTGAGTTGGTTCTCGAGGGGAGGATTTCGGCGTCGAAAGAAGTTGCGGAAGGGCCGTTTGTTGACATTACCGGGACTTGTGACGTGCAGAGGAAGCAGCCAGTGGTGGATGTGGTTGGTGTGATGCATAGAGAGAATTACATTTATCATGCACTTCTTTCGTCTGGGATGGAGCATTTGATTTTGATGGGGTTGCCGCATGAGGCGTTGATTTGGGATGCGGTTTCAAAAGTTGTTCCGAAGGTTTGTGCTGTGAATCTTTCAAAAGGGGGGAGCGGTTGGCTTCATGCAGTGATTTCAATTGAGAAGCAGGTTGAGGGTGACGGGAAAAACGCTTTGCTGGCGGCCTTCGCGGCTCATCCCAGTCTGAAACATGCGGTTGTTGTTGATTCTGATATTGATGTTTTTGATGTTTCAGATGTGGAGTGGGCTGTTGCGACGCGTTTTCAGGGGAGTGAGGATTTGGTTGTGATCGAGAACGTGCGTGGTTCAACTTTGGACCCGTCTGCTGATCAGGAAAAGGTGTTGACGAGTAAGGTTGGTTTTGATGCCACGAGGCCTTTTTCGAAGCCAAAGGAGAAATTCGAGAGGGCCAGAATCCCTATTGATCGGGGTTTGGAGAAGCTGGTGCGTAGACTGAAGAAATTGTGACTGTGATGTTGTCTACGCACGAATTTATATAGTTGAGGGAACGAAAAGGAACCGTTGCGGGTGTTGTGTTGTCGGCAGATAAGAAGAAGGAAAGTGACATGTCTCTGAAGGTTGGGGATGTTATGGTGAAAGAGGTTGTTACGATAGATGAGAATTTCAGTGTTAGGGAGGCGGCTGATATCATGAACAAGTTTGAGATCGGCTGTCTGATTGGTGTTAGACGTGGGAAGGCTATGGGAATTTTGACTGAGCGTGATGTGCTGAAGCGGGTTGTTGCTGAGGGGAAGGATGCGAGTAAGATTCGGGTTAAGGACGTTATGACGAGTCCTTTGGTTGTTGCTGAACCGAGTATGGATCTTGCGGAGGCGGTGAAGTTGATGTTTCAGATGAAGATTAAGAAGTTGCCTGTCGTTGATGAAAAGCGTTTGGTGGGGTTGGTGAGTTTGACAGATATTGCGCGTTTTCAGCCTCAGATGATCACGATTTTGAAGCAGTTGGCGGCGAGGCAGGAGACACCGAAGAGTATGCAGAAGGTCATAGACCGTTACGTTGTGTAACAGAGTTTTTGGGTTTTGTTTCGATAGAAGTTTAAATTCTTAGGCTTCATTCTTTTCAGTTTGATGAAGAAGACAATAGTGTTAAAGGTGGATCTGGACCAACCTGACACTGATAAAATCTGGTTAGCTGCGGGCTTCATTAGACGTGGTGGGTTAGTGGCTTTTCCGACTGAGACGGTTTACGGTTTGGGAGCGGATGCGTTGAATGCTGATGCCGTTCTGAAGCTTTTTGAAGCGAAGAAGCGGCCTTTAGATAATCCACCGATTGTTCACGTTTCCGACGTGAAGGATGTTCGAAGGTTGGTCAAGGAGGTTCCGTCTGGGGCGGAAGTGTTGATGAAACAGTTTTGGCCTGGGCCCTTGACGTTGATCTTCAAACGTTCGGACCTTGTGCCGAGTGTGACGGTTGCGGGTTTGGGTACGGTTGCGGTGCGGATGCCGAGGCATGAAGTTGCTTTGGCTTTGATTCGGGCGTGTGACTGTCCAGTTGCGGCGCCGAGTGCTAATTTGGCTGGAAAGCCCAGTCCGACTTCGGCGGGGCATGTTTTGGATGATCTTGATGGTAGGATTGATGTTGTTTTGGATGCAGGTTCCACTTTGGTAGGGGTGGAGTCTACGGTTTTGGATTTGACTGTTTGTCCGCCTTTGGTGTTGCGGCCTGGTGGGACGTCTTTGGAGGCGTTGAGGGAGGTTTTGGGAGTGGTTGAGCTTAGTCGTGTTGTGTTGGCTGAGGAGGCGTTGTCTGTTGGGGAGGTTCGTTCGCCGGGGGTTAAGTATAAGCATTATGCGCCGGATGCGGATGTGGTGGTTGTTGAGGGTGAGTTGGGTGCGGTTGTTGAAAGAGTGAGGGGGTTGGTTGAGGTTTACAAGCGTGAGGGAAAGAGGGTTGGTGTTCTTTGTACGGATGAGACGAAGGCGCGTTACGTGGGAGCGGATGTTGTTTTGTCTTTGGGCAGTCGGGGTGACCTTGCGGGTGTTGCGCGTAGGCTGTTTGGGTTGTTGAGGATGTTTGACTGTGAAAAGGTGGATGTGGTTGTGGCGGAGGGTTTGCCCGTTGAGGGCTTGGGGTTGGCGGTTGTGAATAGACTTAGGAAGGCTTCGGGTTACAGGATAGTCAAGGCTTAGTTTGTTTATCATGGTTTTATTGGCTTGAAAACAGATATCAACAGCCTACCCCCTAGGGCTATGTGGTAACGGGTTTGGTAACAATGAATGGTGTCTACCCCCTTTCCCCCTAGGTTTTTGTCTTGTGCAATACTGCAGAAACGGTTTTCTTTGGGGGCGAATAAAGCGCTGTTTGCGGTCCGCAACCTATTGACACATGAGTCGCGGAAGTACTCGTCTTCGTCTGTGGGGTCTAATATCCATCGATGGTACGTAGTTAGGTCTGATCTTTTCCTATTTCAACGTGTTTTTCCATAGAATCTTTCGTGCGGAAAAGACCAATCGCGATATTTGAAGCATGAAATGCGCTGGCAGTCTCTTATGCAATAGACTACTCTGTGTTTTATTTGGCATTCAAGATCGAAGGGCTGGAAAGTCTTAGTCGCCCCATTTGGTTTTCAATTTCCTTGGGATCCAAACCCAGAGCTGCCAAAACATTCTGACGCCGGTTGCAGTTCGCGGATCGAAGGAAATATTTCACAGGGAGCTACATTCTTTATTTACACGTCAGATTTCAACATGGGCATTCTGATTTTCTTTTCTTTCGCGATTCTCTGTGCCTTTTCGTAGCCCGCGTCTGCGTGCCGAACGATCCCGATGCCAGGGTCTGTGGTCAGCACAGTCACTAGGCGTTTTTCCATTTTCTTGGTTCCGTCCGCTACTAGACACATTCCCGCATGAATGCTGTAGCCAATGCCTACTCCTCCTCCGTGATGTATGCTTATCCAGGTGGCTCCGCTGACCGCGTTTATCAAGGCATTCAATATTGGCCAGTCGGCGATTGCGTCGCTACCGTCTTTCATGCCTTCTGTCTCTCGGTAGGGTGAGGCCACGCTTCCGCAGTCCAAGTGGTCTCGCCCGATCCAGATTGGGCCTGAGAGGGTTCCATTTCCGACCATAGTGTTGATTGTTTTTCCGAACTTTGCGCGCTCGCCGAAGCCGAGCCAACATACTCTTGCGGGTAAACCTTGAAACTTGACTTCTTCTTTGGCTTTCGTGATCCATCGACATAATTTTTTGTCGTAAGCGAAATCTCTCAGTATTACGTCGTCGAGTTTATGGATGTCTTCTTCGCTACCGACGAGTGAGGCCCAGCGGAACGGTCCTTTGCCTTCACAGAACATCGGCCGTATGTACCTTTGCACGAATCCAGGATAGCTGAAAGCCTCTTTAAAACCCGCAAGGCGGGCTTGCTCTCGCAGGTTGTTGCCATAATCAAATGTTATTGCTCCTTTCTGCATCATTTGGACCATCGTCTCAACTTGTCGGCGCATACTCTGATTGGCAAGTTCAACGTACTTTTTGGGGTCGTTCGTTCTGAGTTCGTCTGCTTCCTCTTTGCTCATGCCCGCAGGATAGTAACCGTTCAACGGGTCGTGCGCGCTTGTCTGGTCAGTCAGCACGTCAGGGATGAGCCCGCGTTTCAAGAATTCAGGATGCACTTCTGCAGCGTTACCGAGAAGCCCTATGCTTCTGGGGATCCCTTTCTCTATTGCCTCCTTAGCCAGCCTTATTGCTTCGCCCACATCGTCAGTCCATGTCTGAAGATACTTGAACTTGAGCCTGCGGTCGATTGCCCACCTGTCAATTTCAACAACTATCGCCACGCCGTCGTTCATCGTGACGGCCAGTGGTTGCGCTCCACCCATTTCACCTAGGCCCGCTGTGAGGACGAGTTTTCCTTTCAGGCTTCCGTCAAAGTGTTGCTTGGCGACTTCTGCAAGCGTTTCGTAGGTACCTTGCAGTATTCCTTGTGTACCGATGTAAGCCCATGAACCTGCCGTCATCTGGCCATACATGATCAAGCCTTTCTGTTCGAGTTCGTAAAAATACTCCCAAGTCGCCCATTTGGGAACGAGCATAGCGTTCACGATGAGAACCCTAGGAGCATGCTCATGCGTCTTGAAGACGGCGACGGGTTTGCCACTTTGTATGAGCATGGTCTCATCTGGTCTAAGCCGCATCAAGGTTTCGACTATTTGGTCGAAGCAATCCCAGTTACGGGCAGCTCGGCCTGTTCCGCCGTAAACAATGAGTTTGTCAGGGTCCTTGGCGACGTTTGGGTCCAGAACGTTGCACAGCATGCGCAGAACGCCTTCAATCTGCCAGTTCTTGCAGTGCAGCTTGTTTCCAGTCAAGGCATGTATAGGCCTTTTCAACTTCATCGTTGTTTCACCGTCTACAAAAAATGTTGCGAGCTGACTTTAATGGTTTGCTAAGCGCACAAGCAACAAGTGAGCCTACGTTTCTTGTTCTTCTAGAAATCTATATTCGCTTTCAGCAGCTTCCTTGTCGACCACGAGTCTGCCGTTCTTGATCACTTTTTCAACCAAATTGACGCTAAACCGGTAGCCGAGAAAATTGTGGTTTGGCACGTCTAATACGAGTATGTCAGCCTTTTTGCCAACTTCTAGGCTACCAATTTCGCCGGCTCTGTTGACTGCGTGGGCGGCGTTGATCGTCGCCGCAGTTATTGCTTCGGCAGGATTCAGCCGCATGAAATGACACGCAAATGCGATCACCAATTGCAGGTTTTCAACCCAGCAGTTCGGGCTGAAATCCGTGCCCAGCGCGATTGGCACTCCGAGATTGATCATTGTTCGAGCGTCTGGATAACCGCCGGTCATGAGGCTGAAAGCCGATGCAGGCAACAGAGTTGCGACTATTCCTTTTTCGGCCATGGCTTTGAGACCTTCGCCAGAGGAGAAAAGTACGTGGTCTGCCGAAGCTGCTCCCACACTTGCAGCCAGTTCTGCGCCGCCTGAGGGAGTTGATTCGTCCGCGTGCACTTTAGGCTTGAGACCAAGGTTCTTGCCCGCGGTCAATATGCGCCTAGATTGGTCCATGTTGAAGGCATCTCGTTCGCAAGAGACGTCGCAGAATTCTGCGTGTCCTTTGTCTGCTGCTTTGGGGATCATCTCATCGACTATTAAATTCACGAAATCTTCAGGTTCGTTCGCATATTCCAATGGAATGGCGTTTGCGCCGAGAAACGTTGGTATAACGTCAACGGGGTGCATTTGATTCAAGCGTTGAATTGCTTCCAGGATTTTCATCTCGTCCTTGGTAGTCAAACCATAGCCGCTTTTGGCTTCGACCGTCGTTGTGCCGTGTTCCAGCATTGAATTCAGGGTTTCAGTGGCTTTCTCTACAAGTTTTTCGACGTTTGCCCTGCGAGTTTCTTTAACAATTCTCAGCAAGCCGCCGCCTCGATCGAGGATTTCCTGTTTTGAAGCACCCTCGACCCGCAACAGGAACTCGTCTTCCCGTGAGCCGGCGAAGACAAGGTGCGTGTGGGAATCAACGAAACCGGGTAGCACGGTCTTGCCGTTGGCGTTCACGATGTTTTCGGATTTGTAGGCTCTAGTAATTTCATGAGTCTTTCCGACGGCTGCAATGCGTCCATCTTTAACGACCAAGGCGCCGTCGCGGACCAAGCCAAGCTCAAGCAAATGCTTTCCCGTGCGGGGTCGTTGGTTGTTTGCGGACAGTGTTACGAGTTCATTGGCATTGACGATGAGCAGGTCTGCTTTTTCGCGCGCCCTTGTCCTCGCTGGTCGGTTCAAGAGCGCTGCCCTTCTAGGTCGAGCTGTGTGGTTTGGGTTGTCCGCGCGAATTGTCACCAGTCTAATTTAACCCGCGAAACTGGTAAATAAGATTTCATTCATCAGTGCGAGCGTCTGCTGAAAACGCGTGTTTATTCGAACATTCCCCGCGGCTCTTGAAGCAAAAAGGATATTCCACGCGTGAGTCATTCGAGTCTGGAGAAAATGGGAGTTTCAAAAACCACCGGAGAAACGCAAGGATACCTTGCGATTGTGGCATCTTCGATTCTGTTTGGGTCAATGGGGACATTGGCAACTCTGGCCTTTAGCTTTTCGATTTCTCCGATTATGCTGATTGGTCTAAGGCTTATGGTTAGTTCTTCAACGTTAGTTATCTTTCTGGCCATTTTTCGCAAAAGCCTTCTTAGGATACGCAAGACTGACGTGGTTTCCTTCTTGCTTTTTGGGTTGTTCGGTGTTGCCTTTCAGAGGGTTTCCTATTTCTATGCAATAGATCTTACAACTCCCACGGTCGCGGCAATGTTGTTTTATACGTATCCCGTTTTCGTCATCGTCGCAGCTTCAACGTTTCAAAAAAGGGAAAAGATAACTGCGGTGCAGGTTTGTGCAATCGCCTTGACGTTTCTCGGAGTGGCCCTTGTCGTTAGGGTTTACGATTTCTCTCAGTTGAGACTGAATTTCGGAGGCATTGTGTTCGGAATTCTGTCCAGCATTCTCTTTGTCGTCTACTTCTTGATGACTGGAAAACTCAGAAGGACTTATTCCTACCTTACGATCACTTTGTTCGGGGATGGAATCAGTGCCTTGGCACTTTCGCCAATAATTGTTAACAGTGTATCGCAGATTTCCCAGTTTCCTGTGCAATTGTGGTTGATTATCTTGGCGATAGGATGGGTTCCGTCACTTTTGGCCTATTTATTGTTCAGTTATGCTTTGAAGTACGTTAAGGCTTCGCGTGGAACCATGCTTAACGTTCTGGAACCCATCGCAACAGCTTTTTTGTCAGCGGCATTTATCGGGGAGACTTTTGAAAGCGTACAGATAATAGGAACAGTCATTGCATTGACCGGTGTCTTGTTGCTTTTCCGGACTGGCAGAGCATTTCCTTCAAATCAAAATTGACACTGGGAATAGCTTGAGCATCTGCGTAGGGGAATACAGAAACACAAATTCACGTTAAGATACGGACTTGCCTCTTTTCTGATTTTAAGCTTAAATGCATCTGCATATTCTTTATGGCTTGAGTTGTCCTAACAAGCTTGCACGGTGTGAAAATGCCATGGATGAAATCCTGGAGATATTGAGAAAAACGGCGTCGAGAACTCAGAAAATTTTTGATGAAAGTAAGGATCCTTCCTTCAAGCGAATAGAGAATTTTGACAAGGCTCTCAAGTCGGAGAAATCCACTGAAGCGCAGAAAGTTCAGGCTTCTTTGCTTAAGACACTGGAATATGACCGGTTGGAAAGACTTTCCTCACAGTTGAGCCTTCTGTATATTCTTCATATGTTCGCGTTCAAGGTCAAGATCCTTCAGATTTCAATCGCTAACCTAAAAGAGCAAATGCAGAAGTCTGAATTGCTTGAAAAGACTAAAGAAATCGAAGACGCGAAAAACGATGTCGAGAAGCTCAAGATTCTTCTAGAAGCTCAATATGAGTTGATACGGCAAATAGGAGAAGGCCGAAAAGAAGACCTGTTCTATATTTCCTGACCGATTCGACAACTTTCCTCGCGTCGAACTAGGACGCTATTGTTTTTTCTAGGGAGTCTTAAACCTATAAATCCTCATTTTGACTGTCTTATGGAATGAAGGTGGACTCCGTGCCTGCGGCTTTGAAATTTGAGGCTCCATCGTGGAACCAGATATACAATATGCTGTTGGATTTGGCTGGACGGATCAGAAAAGACGGGTTTCGGCCAGACATTATAGTAGGCATCTCAAGAGGAGGATGGCCGCCTGCGCGCGTTCTCTCAGACTTGCTCAGCAACCCAAACGTTGCGAATGTCAGGGCTGAATTTTACCTCGGAATTGCAGAAACAGGTTCCGAACCCACCCTTACTCAGCCGGTTTCGGTCAAGACTAGGAGAAAAAAGATTCTTATTGTTGATGAGGTTGCTGACACTGGCAAAAGTCTGAAGATGGTCAGAGAGCACATAGTCAAAGAAGGCGCCAAGGAAGCAAGGACAGTTACTGTGTACTACAAACCTTGGAGCATCGTCAGACCAGACTACTTTGCCAAGGAGACGAGTGACTGGATAGTCTTTCCCTGGGAAGTCAAAGAGACGATTCGCAAGATCATCGCTAAATGCGAAGAATTGGGAAAACCTGTGGAAGAGGAGACCGCGAAACTTGTCAAAGCGGGAATAAAAAGCCGCTTGATCAGGCGATTTCTCAAAGAGATCTCCGAGGAAGAAGAGTGCTGAAAAAAATCGAAGAGTTCGAAGCCTACGTCGAGATAATAGGGTTCAGGAACATGAAGATTGGCA
>Ga0299915_10000502_pt1 | contig 29417 bp, 30 predicted proteins | sample RVTome_13_FD_200263 | JGI IMG/M metagenome (GOLD analysis project Ga0299915, IMG submission 200263) | Soil microbial communities from uranium-contaminated site in the Upper Colorado River Basin, Wyoming, United States - RVT92D227 (version 2) ...
GGCGATATCAAAAAAGCTTCAACTATGGTTTTTCCCTTGCCAATAGGCACCTTCGCATTCCACTTGCTTTCCAGAATCGGTGCTGTGACCAGTGGTCCTGAGGGTAACCGGTCGGGCAGGCACCCCATGTCACCCACACCCTGAACGTTGATTTCTCCCCGCAACGAGAGCAGCTGGGCATTCTTGAGTATCATCAAATCGAGTAGGGCATGAACATTTTCAGAACCCGTGACGTGCTGGGTAAGCCCCATTCCATGGATTATCCCGAGAGCTTTTGCTTCGGCAATGTGCTCTATCAGCTGAGTGAGGTTCTCAAGGTCTATGCCGCAAGCTTGCCGCACAAAGTCAATCGTGTACAGTTCCACTACGTTTCGCAGTCTTTCGAACCCTTCGACCGTTTCAGCAGACCTATCATACGCGTTCCGATGGATGAGCACGTTCATAATGCCGTTCAGCAAGATCAGTTCCGTGCCGGGGTAAATGATAAGGGAAACGTCCGAAAACTTCGATGTCAAGCTGTAAAGTGCGTGGCTAGAAATCACTTTCAATCCTTTTCGTTTGGCCCGCATTATCCTGTTATAGAGGACAGGATAGTTTCCAGCGGGATTGGAGCCTACTATAAACAAGCAATCAAGCCCGTAGATGTCATCCATCTTCGAAAACGATGCCCGACTGCCGAAACAGTTCTCCAATCCCTGAACCGTGGTCACGTGGCAAAGCCTAGCGCAGCATGCATCCACGTTGTTTGTCTCGTACGCTATTCTCGCAAACTTGGTCACGTAGCAGTCTTCATTCGTCGCTTTTCCAGAAGCATTTATGAAGACTTCGCTAGGCGCGAGATTCTTCGTTCGTTCATATATGAAGCGATATGCCTCGTCCCATGACACAACCCGAAACTCATCACTCTTGGCGTTTCTAATCATCGGTTCAAGAATTCTGCCCTCGTCGGTACTCATAGTTTCGTGGATTGTCAGACCTTTGATGCAGGCAATTCCCTCGCTCGGACCGTCCGTCTTGTCGGGAAGCATTTTCACGACCCTGTCTCCTTCGACAATGAACAGTAGACGACACCCGCAGCCACAATAAGGACATATGGAAGCAATCGAAGCCAACGTAAACCCTACGCTTAATCTCTTCCATTCCTAAGAAAAGCCTTCTGTTTCACGCTTGCGCCTCGTTCAAGTTTACGATCTCGTCTGTTCTGACGCGCAATTCTTGGGTCTTGGCAATCTTCTCCCTCTCTTTCCTATAATGCAATAATCGTTTCACGCCACCTATAGTAATGTGGTATGTGCGCGTCTTTCCGCTTTTCCGCGCGCGCTTCACGCAGCTAATAGCACACCGTTCAAATCATAATGGGAAAAGAAAAGCGCTCTAAATTTGCGCGCGCGAAGATAGACTCGTGTAAGTTATATCGTGTCAATGCGCGCGCCAATACGATAGCTTGACATAATTTAGCGGATTCCACTAAAATCTACCAGGAGGCGCAAAGATTTTTGAGTTGTTGAATTAAAAAGGTTGAGCTGAATATTCAAAAAGCGGCGTTCTCCTTGACTTGTTTTCTGAACAAGTTTTTCTTTTTGAGAATCTATGTTTCTAGGATTGCGAGAGTGTGTTCGATTGAAGGTTGAAGAGTTCAAGGCTTTAACCGCTTCCATCAAGGAAATGAGCAGAAACCATGTTGACATGGCTAGCTCAATTGGGGCCGCAGCTAATAGCGCTGGTGCTACCAAGAAATTGTGGAAAAGTGGAAACAAGTCCTTCCTGATAAAAGCAGGTTTGGCTCTGGTGATATTTCCAGAACCCGCGGTCAGCGACGTATTAGGTACTGCGCTGTTGGCAGCTGGGGCCGTTCAAGAAGGCATCAAACGCCAATCGATATATCTTGATGATCTGCCAAAAGCGTTCCACAGTGCAATGAAAGACCTTAAAGCCACCAAAGAGTCAATCTGATACGTTTCTGCAATCGTCAAGTAGCGCGTGTGCTCGGTGACGTTGCTTCGATGAGCGTTAGTTCCTCGAAGAAAGGCAGATTTTGACGTGCAACTACCTTCGCATGAAGACCTTCAATACCGAACCTCTGCAGAGTCTTATCGACGTTCGACAGGGAAGACTGCATCAGCAGCATCCGACCTTTAGAGCTCAGATGTTCCGGCACCTGATCAATGAAGCGATCAATGACTTCTCTTCCAGACTTTCCTCCTGACCAAGAACAGCTCAGCCAAGATCCATCCCTGTTTTCCACTGGAAGATATGGAGCATTGAAAAGTATCAGGTCGAATTTCCCATACGGTTTGACGGCACCGAGAAGGTCTCCTTGTACGAAATCTATCTTGTCGTTTACCCCGTTTAGCTTTGCATTTCGCAGCGCACAATGGATAGCATGCGGGTTGAGATCGACCGCAAGCACACGTTCAGCGTTTTTGGCTGCAACGATTGCGAGAATGCCGCATCCTGTTCCCACATCGACGATTCTGCCTGACCTTTCAACAGGAAGGTTTTCGGCAAACAGAAACGAATCCTCAGCTGGTTCGTAAACGTTCTCCTCCACAAAGAAAGTGAAACCTCTAAAGAACACTTGCTTACTCGACGAGCGCATTGGCTAAGACTCCAAAATCCTCGGGAGCCAGTTCTCGGACACGCTTGCCAAGAAACGGCAGTTTTTCAGCAATCACTTTTGCATCTTCTTTGGACACGCCGCGTACACTTCTCAAGTAGGGCAGCACGGCATTTCTGACTTTCTTATTTCTTTGCGTGAAGAGCATTTGCACGAATCTCTTGAAACCAGTTCCGTTCATCTCTAAATCAAACGGAGCTATCTTTGGAACCAGTCGCGTTATGACCGAATCCACTTTCGGAGAAGGAAAAAACATTGACTTGGGTATGACGTCCAGAAGGTCAACGTTGGCCGAACAATAAGTCAAAACCGAAAGCCATCCATAATCTTCGCTTCCGACCGAAGCGGCAAGACGATTGGCAAACTCTTTCTGCAAGACAAGAATCGCACAATCGAAACGTCTGTTCAAAATCCACAGCAGCAGACGTGACGAAATACTGTAGGGCGGGGTCGAAACGATCTTGTTGAATCCTGGGATGTTGATTTTAAACACGTCACCTTGAACGATCTGGACATTCGGGATTTGCGAAAGTTGTTCACGCAAGATGCATGCAAGTTGTGGGTCAGCTTCAACGGCGATGACCTGGTTGCTTTTTTCCGCCATCAATCTAGTCAAAAAACCCAGTCCGGCACCAATATCAAGCACCGTGTCGCTCTTGGTCAGCGACGCGTTGTCAATCATACGGTCGTACACCGAAGGTTCGGCAATAAAGTTTTGGCCAAAGGCCTTCTTCGGCAGACTTCGATAATTCCGAAGCAAAGACTTCGTTCGTTCTAGAAGGCTCATGTAAACCAGTTGTCAAAAGCCTATTCTACTGAGCCCTGGTGAACAAGCGATACTTGCTCTCTCTGCCCAGTTCCTCCATAACGCGTTTCGTTATCAGTTTAACCGGGTTGGGCAGTTCCGTGCGTTTCTGCAGGTCATCGAAATTCACGAAAGGCTTCTTTTCACGCTCGTTTATGACTTGCCACATGTATTTCTTGCCGATTCCTGGAACAAGCTCCAGCGCATGCATTCTAGGCGTGACGGCTCGTGCCGTGTTGAAAAACTGAACGAACCATTCTTCACGGTTCAACACTATTCTGCTGATTACGGTAGGAAGCTCGGTCCGTGCCGACGCTGTCAATTCCTCATATCCTATTCGACCGATGATGTACGTGATCTCATCACGAGTCTCTTTGCCAACGAAAACCCTGTCGTCCGGCTTGAGAGTCATACCTTCCTTGACAAGCGCCTCCAGGAGGGTGAAAAATCCTTCGCCCACCACCTGGACCAAGGCTCCCGCTCTGTAACCGGCTCGGCCAGAGACGTGCACGCCGGGTCTGCCGTGAGGCAAGAAGTCCAGTATGTAAGCGTACTCTTCGTATCGCTTCTCCATCATAGCCATAATCGCCTATACATACTCAGTCTTTGCTTAAAAAACAGTCGGGATAACGCTGCAAGCGGCTAAAGTTTCCGATTTTCACCCAGAAGATTAACGATCGCTTCCAACTTAGAGGTCTCAATGATCTTGCGGCCACCTGCCATAAAGACCCGCAATTCCTCAACGCTCTTCGGCATACAATTGACCAGTTCGATAGCCTCCACCTCGTCCACGCCGAAATCTGTCATGAGCTTCTGGACAAGTTTTTCGCTTGTTTTCGGATCGGCTTTGGAGAACTTTGAGACATAATCGAAAGTTCGGCGTTGGAGCTGGTCGAGGTTTTCCTCGCCAATATCCTCCATAATCTTCTTGACCTGTGGCAGAGTGAGTTTCTTTTCGGTCACACTTTCTTTTGACATGTCAATCACTCTTGTAAGGTTCTAAATGCTCAGGTCTGACTATAATCTCTCTCATCGCATCTCCTTGTGAGACATTTACCACGTAGCTTCTCCCGCGTTTGTTCAACACTGTACCGACTCTTCCATGATAACGCTTGTGGGGCATCCCCTTATGAACCGCGGAATCTATCTTGATAACGACTTGATTTCCTGGCTGATACTCGTAGAGCAGTTTGCTCAGCCTCATTTTGCCGCGTTCTCTAGGTTCTTTCGTCAAGAGACGGCGGGCGCCAGAACGAAAACCTTTTGATTTCTTCATTTCTCAGTCAACTCCTGATCTTCCATCGCGACTTTCAAAACGTCAAGCTTCAGAGGCTTGGCCTTGTTCTTGAGAATTGCTGACACGTTGGGGATTGTTCTTCCTTCATCTCCAGTCACCAATTCCTTAACGTACAATCCTCCTTGACAACGTATTTTCATTTCAGCCTTTTTTAACGACAATTTCTTAACATCCACCTCGTATATGTACTTTTCCCGAGTTATGTCGGCCCGTCGGTGCACTACTCTTAAAGGCGTTTGTTGTTTGATCAGGATCTTCGCCAAACCCTTTTCAACCTTATGCAGCGCCCTATCAGTAATCTCGTTCTCAAACTCTATGAGCACACGATACTCTTTCTGAGTGGATTCTCCCTTCTTCAAGCGTCTGACAACTGTTTTGTCAGCAGGTCTTAAGTTTGAAACTCGAACCTTACCCTTCCCCTCGGCGTTGACTTCTTTTTGTAGTTGATCAAGATTCAGGAAACGTTTCCGTGGTCTCGTGATCTCGATTACGAATGGTCTGCCTGTGCCTAGCATACGGGCGTCAATATCCTCTCTGCCCGACGCGTGGAATGAAGCACACAGACCTTCTGTCGCCTTCAGAAATGGCCCCTCAATTATCTCCTGTACCGACTCCTTGTACATTTTGCCTGTCCAGCCGCATTTTTCGCATCCCTTTCCGTGACATGTCGAACAAAACCATTTTGACTGCGGTATGTTTCGGACGGTTTTGCGGTATCTTCCTGACACAAAAAGGGGGTTGGGTTGAAGCGATACGTTCTTTTCAAAGGGATTGACCAGCACTACCATTTCAGGACGTTTAAACTCCACGACCTTGCCAGTTTGTTTAGCTATTTCTTTTCCGACTAACCTTCCAAATTCGTTGCGCATGTTTTCGCCATGTCGCACTTCAAACTCGGCCCTAAATTCATCTTCACGTTCAACAACCTTCGCGGGCAATTCTGTGCCTACCAAGAAATTGCTGTACTCAAACTCTTCGAGAAGTTGAATCGCTCTTGCAGCCAGATCGGTCTTACCCTTGAACGTGTCTGAACATAGGAAACATTCCGTAGGAACGTGCTTTGACGGAATAGATAATCCCAATTGGTGGAGCAGTTCTTTAGCAGGAGAAAAGAAACCGTTTAACGCCAGCGACTTGAGAGACTTCAAGTCTTCGTTGTTTCCAGAAAGCTTTGAAGAATGAGCTTTAAGGGTCAGGACTAGTTTTATCGCCCTTCCCCTATCGTCATTTTCGACTCCGTGGCCTAGCAGAGCGAATTGTCTTCCTAGACAATTGTCGCATAAGGGATACTTCTCAAGCATGCCGGAAGCAATGTCCAAAATGTCCATCCTGCAACCTTCATTCAAGACTTACTTCACGTCAAGCGGCATGCCCTTTCCGAAGAAAGGAAACTTGCCTTTTCTTCTTCGCATCGTCTTGAGCATCCGCCGCATCATTATGTACTGTTTCAGGAGCTCTTTCACTTCTTTTTCGCTGGTTCCAGAGCCTCTGGCCACACGCTTCATCCGTGAGGCGTTGAAAACCTTCGGGTTGTCCCTCTCTCCAGGGGTCATTGACTGAATCATGACACGCCATTTTTCCAAGCGGCCCTCAGCGGAACTTAGCATCTCGTCAGGAATGTTATAGGACATCCCTGGAATCATTTTCATGAGCTTCTTGAAGGTCCCCATCCCTTTCATGGCTTCAAACTGCTCGTACATGTCTGTCAAAGTGAACTTTCCGCTCAGGATTGCCTTCGCCTTCTTCTCGGGAACGGTGATCTCCGCTTCTTTCACTTTGTCAAGCAGAGTTTCCAAGTCGCCCATCCCTAAAAGGCGACCTACGAAACGCGAAGGCACAAAGGCCTCTATGTCTTCGGTCTTCTCTCCGGTTCCGATGAATTTTATCGGTGCTCCCGTCGCGGCAACGGCCGACAAGGCGCCGCCGCCTCTTGCGGATCCGTCTAATTTGGTGACCAGAATCGAGCCGATGGGCGTCGCCTCGTTGAACGCTTTAGCTTGAGCCAACGCTTGCTGCCCAATCGTTCCGTCGATGACGAGCATCACTTCATCAGGTTTGATGCTCTTCTCAAGCATCTTCATTTCCTTTATCAGTTCATGCTCCTCTTTATGGCGACCAGAAGTATCAACTATTACCACCTCTTTATCGCTGAACTGTTTGAGCCCTTCAGTCACAACCCTGACGGCGTCCTTTGCTTTCAGGTCACCATACAAAGGAACATTGATCCTGCTCGCCAATTGTTGAAGTTGCGCAAAGGCTCCTGGACGAAAAGTGTCCCCGCAAACAAGAGCCGGCTTCAACCCTCTCTTCTGGAAATACCTGGCAAGCTTTGCTGCCGCAGTGGTTTTGCCCGAGCCTTGAATGCCAACCAGCATCAGTATTTTTCTTTTGCCAGGTTCAACTTTGATAGGAACAGGCTTGTCGCCCAAAAAGCGCGTCAATTCCTCATAAACAACTTTTATCACGTGTTCACGTCTCGAGATCCCAGGCGGAACCTTGTCTTTCAGCGCGCGATCTTCGATGCTTTTTGAGATGCCGAGCACCAATTGAACGTTCACGTCAGCTTGAAGAAGAGCCCTCTGAATGTCGCGCACCAGCTCTTTTACGGTTGCCTCGTCAACAACTGAAGCCTTGAATACTTTCTTCAGTGCATCGTAGAGTGATGAACCCAGTTTTTCGAGAGACATTGCACGTTCCAGTTCTAGAGACTTCCAAGTCTTTAATAGCTATTCCGTTCATCTGAAGGAATTCCATAAACCTTTTACATTGCAAGAAGCTCTAGAAAGGAGCTTGAGGGTTAAGTGTGATAGAAGAAGTGAAAATTGTCGAGAGAAACAAAGTTCCTTCAGGAGCCACTTTGATTTTCGGGTTCCCTGACGTCGGGTTAGTCGGAGTAATCGCCGCCTCGCATCTCATCGATGAACTCAACCTCTCCGAAGTCGCCTACGTAGACTCAGAACTCCTACCACCGCTCATCGTACTGCATGAAGGACTACCCCACTCTTCGATACGAATTTTGGGAGACGACAAACTCGTGCTAGCGATCTCGGAAGCCCCGATACCGGCCGACGTAGTCTATCCCGTTATGAACGCTTTGATAGAATGGGCCAGAAGCAAAAATGTGAAAATGATGATCTCCCTCGGCGGAATCCCAATGCAAGACAGACAAGATGCAACAGAACTGAAAGCTTTCGCTGCAGCTTCAACCCCAGAGGCACTCAAAATAGCTCAAGACAAAAACGTCGAAACACTCACAGAAGGATACATGATCGGTCCCCAGGCCATCATGCTTCAACGTGCAGCAAACGCCGGCACCCCTGCCCTGGCATTGCTGGCCCAATGCTTCCCCAACTATCCTGACCCAGAAGCAGCCGCTGAAGTGCTCAAAGGACTGGAGAAAATAACAGGTCTGAAAGTGAACGTTGCCAAGCTGCTGGAGAAAGGCGAAGAAATCCGACTGAGAGCAAGAGATGTGATGAAGAGAACGCAGGAGGAGATGTCTAAGACGAAGAAAGGCCAAGAGCTAGACATCCCAATCTACGTTTCATAAAGGAGGAAAACGAATATGGCCATCAGAAGAAAACGTTCGTTTTCTGACTTGATTGACGAATACTTCAAGGATCTAGAAGAATGGACCCAAGAATTCGGAGAGCCTTTTGCCGAAAGACCAAGCTGGAACCTTAAGAACCGATCAATAGAACCGCTCCGAGAGACCACCATTAATCCTACAGAGGTGCTGATAACGTTAGACCTGCCTTTTACGGACAAGAGCACTGTGAAAGTCAAACCCGTAGGCAAGAGCACTCTGGAGATATCGGCAAAGATGAACCGCGTCATAAAGTCAGATGATCTTGGAGTGACTCATTGGAGAGGGGAATTCCAGAAGTACCACAGCCACATGCGGATTCCCGTTCAAGTGAACATGGACAAGATGAAAGTTCATTACAAGAAAGGATTACTGGAGATACATTTGCCGAGAAAGCACTAGCAGACCCCCACTTACAGGAATTGTTAAGCCTCAGCCAACTGATTATCATCACAAATCAGACGGCTCTTCTTGTCATCATCGGCTAGCAGACACGTTCATACACCACTGAGATAAGCTTTGACGGAAAACGTTTTATCGATAGAGCGAAGCTAAGTCTTAGAATCGGGCGAAAAACGTTGCCGGGTGAACGCGCGATCCATTTCGGAATATTCATACTCATGGTGATCGGCTTGTGCAGCGTAAGTGCATGGGTGAGCTACGCATATCTCGGCGGAACCTTGATCCTCGAAATAGCAGGAATAGCGTTGAGCTGGGGGACGATACTTCTAGTTCTCTACGTGGGCTTCACCAAACTGCGATGGGACTGGTGGACGGAAAGAAAAGCGAAAGAACCTGAAAAGACAGGCTGACGTAGTAAGATTCTGCAATCAGTCTACTTCGTTCGCATTATTTTGGTTCTGCCAAGAATCTTCCAGTATTCGATCTCGGCGCCTGCAACCAACTTGTTTTTGAGTTCTTGGTCGTCGGGATATGGAGCGTCAAAATACTCGTAGGTCTCAAGGTCCATTATCTGAACGCCATTCGGGTTTACGGCGTACACTTGACCCATCCGCTTGTCAATTATCGGAACCTCAGCACCAAGATCGACCGGCTTAACAAACTGACGTTTTTGACCATCAAACACGCCGATAGCAACAATTCTAAACTTTGCAGAACCATGCTTGCCAGGCTTTGACTTTGTAATGTCGACTATATGACATGGTTCACCGTCAATAATCATGTAGCCCCCAACTCTGAGGCTCCCAACATCAGTAGGTCTACTCATTCCTACACCAGCCCAAAATAACCTCTACCCAGAGCAATTTTAAACAACACCCATATATAGATTTAGGCACGACTTTTCGGCACCTTTACTGCCTTGCAGGCGACTTTGGTGCTCGAAGAGCGACATGTTCAAGAAGAGGTAGTGTTTATCAAGTGTTGTAGGATGCAGTGTGCCTTCTCATGCTTCAAGTGGAACATTAGATTTACCAATGCGCACGCGCTAACAATTCCACGCTCTCACGTGCGGGCAAATTGCTTTGGGATGGATATAGTAAATCTACAGATAGGGTCTCCTTTCAGGACAGTTTCTATTACATCCGCCTTGACAGGCTGACCGAAGATAATCTCAAAGGGTCGTTTATGGTAGCCGGCGCTGCAGTAGCAGAAATTGGACGATATCTTGGGCTTTCCTGATCTTATTGCTTCCCGCACCCATGAGCAGTGGCATGCATAGTATCGTTTCAATTTCTCGTTTTCTTCATGCAGATATTTCTTTGTCTGGTAGGGGATTTTCGTCTCGTAAATTATGTCTCCTTTTCTTACTCCGCCTTGGATCTCTTGGTTTTCTTGGACATATTCAATGACTTCATCATCGATCTCTTGAGCGAAGAACATTGTCTTCTCTCTCCTGTGCTTCTCAAGCGTCTCAACGAATTCTCTGTGTCTTTTTCTCAGAAAATCGTCCAAGCTATCGGAGTCCTGGAACATTCTTTTTTGTGGGAGATACCACTCATCTGGAAATACTTCGAGGCCGCTTGACATAAGCTCTTTCAATGATCCACTATCAAGGTGAGCTTCGAGTCTCTCCATGATCTTCTTGGTTACTTTCGGCTTATCTTCTGGAAGTGTGCCAAGCGGAGGAATGTCTATTCCTGCGAGAATTTCTTTGCTTTTTCTCTCTCCAACGGTTTCTTTCAGTCTTTTCAAAAGCTCTTCGGGGACGCCGAGTCCTTCCAAATATCCGTACAAGACGGAAACCGTCTCTTTTCTCCCTGAAAAGTCGGAGTATCTTATAAGGGCTCTGAAGTTCTCAAGCGTGATTTTTCGATTCTCCATCAGAACTGCCACAAATGCCTTCATATCATTCGATGACGCATCGTTAAGATCTTTCTTGCCTCTTTTCTTAAGGAATTCCTCGAACTCTCTCACGAGTTTGATGTGCAGTTGAATAGTCTCTTCTCTGAATTTTCTCTTCGTGCAATAGTCTCGAAACCCTTTTACATCCATATACTCCTCTCCAAACAGCAATAGACGCGCGCTATAAAGATGGGTAAGACCTTCGTTCTGGACAGCGCGCAATACTCATGCTAGTTTTACCGGAACAATCTTCTCTTTCTTCTGGGAGAGTGAACGCAGAAAAGTTCTGAGCTCCCTTCTATTTTTCTCGTTTCTCCCAAACTCCTCATCCGTCATCAGAAGGATGCTGGACAGTTCAGCAGCCATGGTTTTTTCTAGAAGACTGAGCTCATCCGAACTCCAGATCTTGTCTTGAAGCTCGGGATTCAAGCAAGTTCCACAATCCTCTTGAAGTCCCACCCAAAGATCAACAAGCTTTGAAATGTTGCTGTCATCGTACTTGACGCTCAGACCGAACTTTCGGTAGGCTTTCAAAACAGCTGTGATCTGCTCTTTGACCATCGCCTTGTCGCGCACGCTCTCGGCCTTTATCTTTCCCGTGCTGAGCAGGAAATCCTCGGCAGTGGCCCGGTAATAACTTTCTATGAGGTGGCCTACGCGCTCCTCCTTTGTCACTTCTACCATTTTTCCTTTCAAGAGCTTTCTGATATGATGGTAAACGGCCTGCGAAGTCAATCCCAACTCAGCGGCCAACTGGTTCACATTCATGTCTTTGACACGTAAGAGGTATAGGATCTTTCTTCGAGTTTCGTCAGCCAATAGTTGAAAGGCTTCTGGTTCCCTGATGACGATGAATGCTTTCATGTACGATTCACTGACCAATCAAGAGCTTAGTTCAGTATAAAAACCTTTTGCTACCATAATCACTATGATAATGAACAAATCACAAAGCTTATAAGATACTTATGCCTTTACTATTAAAATAGAGATTTGGTTAAGAACAGAGGTGATTTGGATGGAGACATCAATAAGAGGAGCTGCAAGCGAAAAAGGTCATGTTGGATTGACCCAGAGCCTTAGGGCGTTCTACCAGAAAGTGGCAAAGATGCCCCTGCAAGACACCCTTCCTTGTGAAATGTTCTGTTATGGGGTTCCTTACGAAGCATCCAGAACATACAGAGTCACGAAAAGCGAGTTCGAATGCAAGCGAAGCCAAGCTATGGTAGAAGCCCACCGCCAAGGTCTGCGCGGCTTCTAAAACACACTTACCCGTTTTTTCTTCATTCTCCTTGCGCCCTCGATAGCGCACAACCACATAGTTGGGAAAGGGAACGAATGTGTATACGAAAGCATCGCCCAAAGTCATCGAATTATCGCGTGTCTTGTGGTTTTTCGATTGTTCGCCGTTTTTCCCACAAGTTTCTTTGTTCCAAGCCCATTCTTCTGAGTTGGCCCAGAGCGCGCGCTAATGTACGCGAACTATTGGATTTCTATTTTCTGTTAGAAGGACTTTTATAGACCTACTTAACATGAAGAAAGAAAAAAGGGTGAAATGTATGAAAACCAAACTAACGTTAGCACTTCTATTTGCTATCATTCTTTCCTCGTCAACTTACGTGGCAATAGGTCAAGCGTGGTATAACTCTACGTATCCATGGAGTCAAAGTCAATATGATGCGCAACACACCGCAGCAAGCGATTCCACGTCTCCCTCCAGCAATTCCACGGCTTGGATATTCCAAGATAACTCGTATGGTCAACCAAGTGGACTTGTCGTTGGCGACGGGCGGGTTTTTGGAATTAGAACTGACGGAGGCAGTCTTTTCGTCCTCGATGAAACTACAGGCGTCCGTATTGTCGATAAGTCAATTGGATTGAGGTTCAATGCTATGCCCGCCTACTCGGATGGAAAAGTCTACCTTACTTCTGGCAATTGGATCTATGGTTCGGGTTCTGTTCGTTGCTATAATGCGACAACGGGGGATGAACTGTGGAACTATGATACGACTCCAGGACCCATATATCATCCTCCAACAGTAAGTGGAAACAGAGTATACGTCGGCGCATCCAACAACTACACCTACTGCATTGAAGATGGTATGCTGAAATGGTACGAGAAGCTCGGAGGACCGACTCAATCTGCTCCAGCGATAGATGGCAGCCTCTTCTGTATCGGCTGCGATGATGGAAAAGTCTACGCATTCAACGTAACTGGTGATCAACCGGTTTCGTTGTGGAACTTTACAGCAGGTGTCGCTATTCGAAGCCCAATCACTATACAAGGAGACAAGGTTTACTCCGCAGGCAATAATGGTTGTCTGTACGTTCTTGACAGAACTAATGGACAACTAATCTGGTCATGGCAATCTCCAAATTCTGGCGCTCTTGCCATAGCTGTTGCTTATGGGATTGTCTACGTTTCTCCGAACGTAGGCAGCGGATTATATGCGTTGTATTCTAACGTTACAGCAGGTAACTACACCTACACCTCTCCCGAACCACGTGTATGGGCTGATGGAACAACTTGGGGTGCACGTTTTGGAATCGCAATCGCAGGGGGTAAGCTTTTCTACGTAGAAGGTAATACCAACTTAGTTCGCGCTCGAGATGCTTTTACAGGCACAAACTTGTGGTCCCAAGGTTCCATGGATGGCACCGCAATTGTCGCTGATGGTCATGTATTTGTTACTGGGAACGATAAGGTCTACTGTTTTGGGGAACCGTATCCTCCGGTAACGAACACTTACAAATTGAATGTCGGAGGGCAACCTTTCGCTGTTGATATTGAAACTAACTCGACTGTCGGTAGCATTGACGTTTCAAATATCACCACAACAATGAATATTTCATTTACAGTCGAGAACAACCGCGGAACTAGCATGTGCAACATAACACTGCCGAATGATATGCTGGGGGGGCCATATAGCGTGACAGTCGATGGACAATCTCCGTGGAGTTCTGCAACTACCCCTGTCAACGCAACACATACATCTGTCTACTTCACTTACAATGGCACGGGCAAATACACAGTACAGGTAATAGGTTCTACTGTAATCCCTGAATTCACATTACCCATAACAATCGTCTTGTGTGGAATCATAACGGTGGCAATCATCGGCTTCAGAAAAAGACGGCTATTCACCTAACAAATCCTCTTTTTTCACATTTGGGTTTGCGCGCGCTGTATACAAAGGCATCGCCCAAAGTCGCTCAACGCGACTTTCCTAACCTTCTTTTTGAAGATTCTGTGGCGCGTCTCTTGTTTGCTTCAGTCTCGTTCTCCAAAGACGCTTCCCGATTCAACTCGCGCGCATTAGGGTCAGCAATTCAAGCGCTTATGAGTTACGCGTATTTTCTAATGAAATCTCGCTCCTCATAAGCTTCATATCCAGCCACAATCTGTCCCGCGGTCTTGCTGATGAAGCTAGAAAACCTCGACCAAACTCTTTTATATCGTTCTTCAGTAGCGATTGAATGTGAGTGCCAATATGAGACTTAGTTCAACCAACCTTCAATCAGATCAAACGGTTCATCCATTTCAACCTCCTCGAATACGGGGGAACCCAGTCTCATATACAAGGCTGGCTGCAAAGGGTGTCGTTGTGTCCCCCTTTGTAGACTAGGGTGCCTATACTAGCCTCAAGGTGAAAACCGTGTTCAAAAGCGTCGGTTTGGTCGCCCGATTTGACAGAAAAAGGGCGATTGCTTTGGCAGATGAACTGGCCAAACATTTCAGAGCACGGGGACTCGAAGTTTTTGCCGAAGACACCTTAACCAAGAAGCTAGGTGCTGAAGTGTCATTCATTCCGCTTGAACTCATGAAGACGGATTTTGTGATAACGATAGGCGGAGACGGAACAATATTCAGAACGTGCTTGTCCCTGGCAAAACCGGAACCGCCTTTGTTGGCGGTGAACATGGGCGTCAGAGGCTTTCTGACAGAGGTGGAACCGAGAGATGCCTTGAAACAAGCGGACAAGTGTTTGGACGGCGAGTTCAGGATTGAGAAGTGCATGAAGCTGGCCATCATGGCGGATGGCTTGAAATTTCCCGACGCCTTGAACGAAGTCGTAATCTCTCCTGATGAACCCGGCAAATTGCTGTACACGAAGATTTTCAAAAATGGAGAACCCATCGTCGTGTGCCAATCTGACAGTCTGATGGTCGCCACGCAAACAGGTTCCACGGGTTATTCGCTATCCGCAGGTGGACCTGTCTTAGACCCAGGCTTGGACGCTTTTGTCCTCACACCAGTTTGTCCACTGAGCATTTTCCGACCGATAGTCTTTCCGGCAAGCACCACTCTTAAGATCGAAGTCAACAAACCGAGAAGGACACAGGTGCTGATAGACGGGCATTACAAGAAACTCGTAAACTCCAAACATCCATGCCTCACCGTCACACGTTCGAGGAACGTGACCTCTTTCATAAGGTTCAGCGACAACTTTTATCCGCGCTTGAGGAGCAGGCTTGTCTTCAGGGGAATGAGGTGAACACTTTAGGCAACCAGAACGGCAAGCGAGTCATAGTTCTAGATACATCAGCCTTCGTCGCGGGCCTTGATCCCTTCTCGACGAGTGAAGACCAATACACGGTACCGGCTGTGAGAGGCGAGATTCCCGAAGACTCCGTCATAGGCTTCAGGTTCAAGACAGCAGAAGAAAACGGAAAGATAAAGATCGAAAACCCAAAAGAAGAAAACCTGGAGAAAGCCAAGAAATCAGCCTTGGAAGTGGGCGACTCTTTCTTTCTTTCAGAAACGGACCTTCAGCTGTTGGCGCTTGCCATCGAGCTAAAAGAACGCGGCTTGTCCCCACTGATCGCGACAGACGACTACTCGATACAGAACGTGGCAAAACAAATAGGGATAGAGTTTGCCCCATTAGTTACCTTCGGCATCCGTCGCCGGTTAGAGTGGCTCCGTTACTGCCCGGCATGCCACAAAACGTATCCTGCAGAGTACAAATCTTCGAACTGCGAAGTGTGCGGGACCGCTCTGAAGCGCAAACCGCTGAGAAGAAACCCTTCAGAGCATTTTTAGAGATTCCAAAACTATAAAGCAGAGACCGGCTCTGAGAGTCTGACACAAGACAGGAATCGGTCATGGCGCCTATCGAAAAGAGGGTTACATACTTTGAGGAAGCGGGCAACCAGAACACAGAAGCTCTGCTGACGACTGTAAAAGAGTATGCCAAGAAGGAAGGTATAAAGGATATAGCCGTCGCCTCGACAACCGGCAATACGGGGTTACGAGTAGCTGAAACCTTCAAAGGCTGTAACGTTGTTGTCGTGGCACATGCATATGGCTTCAAAGAGCCTGGAAAAAGCGAAATGGAACTACAATACAAGAAGAAGATCTTAGCGAACAAAGCCAAGATTTTCGCGGGCACTCATGTCCTAAGCAGCGTTGAAAGGGCAATCCGGAAGGACTTCGGCACGATACAACCGTTGGAACTGATCGCTAACGTTCTGAGGCGCATGGGCGAAGGCACGAAAGTATGCGTTGAAATAACTTTGATGGCAGCTGATGCTGGTTTGATTCCGGTCGACAGAGATATCATAGCCATTGCCGGAACCGGAAGGGGTGCAGACACGGCACTTCGGATACATCCAGCGAATTCCGCGAAGTTTTTCGATTTGAAAATCAGAGAAGTCATCGCGAAACCTCGCGACTTCTAGAATGCCTCACAAGCCAAACAGATTGCTCTATGAGGACTCGTACATTAATCAGACGTCATCGTTCTCGCGTTTACAGAAATATAGAATGTCGCGATGTTCGACGTACCCACGTTTCTTGAAAAGCCGTATAGACGGTCCATTGGATTCTTCTATTAGTGCGCAAAACAGTCTCAAACCTCGCTTCCTGATAACGCTTTCACATTCATCGATCAGATCTACTGCGATTCCACGTCTTCTGCAATCGGGGTGCACGGCTAAACGGTTGATCCAGCCCTTTCGAGAATCGCAGCTCACAACGCCAACTCCGATAAGGCGTTCTTCCTCAAAGGCGCCAAGAAAGAAATCAGGATTAAGCCTCATTTCTGCCGCAATAGCTTCCCTGCTGTCTCGACCTTTAGGTTTGTAAGGGAGATTCGCGATGGACCAGAGGTTCACTATTTCGGCATAGTCAGTTGCCGTCAGCCTTCTGATCTGCAAAGTCGGATATTACTTCCCTTTCTCAACGTCCTTCAGCACGTCTTCGATTATGTCCAATGACGCGTCGATAAGGTCCCTCGTGATGATGAGTGGCGGCGCAACCCTGATCGTTGAGGCCCCGCAGGTTATGACGTTCACGCCACGCTTCCACGAGCGAGTCATGATTTCATTCACTTTCTGGGGAGCCGGCTTCTTGCTTTCTTTGTCCTCAACTATTTCCATGCCGATCATCAATCCTTTGCCCCGGACATCGCCGATAATTTCGCTTTTTCCCATCAATTCTGTGAGCCTCTTCATTATGTAGGCACCTTGCTTTGTCGCATTCTCAAGAAGCTTCTCTTCCTTTATGATGTCGATCACGGCAGTCGCTGCGGCGCATGAAACTGGGTTGCCGCCAAACGTGCTTGCGTGTGATCCTGCGACCCAATCCATGATCTTGGACTTCGCTATGGTGGCTCCCAAGGGCATTCCTGATGCCAACGCCTTCGACGTGGTTATTATGTCCGGTTCAACACCCCAATGTTCAATCGCGAACCACTTTCCTGTTCTGCCCATCCCAGACTGAACTTCATCGTCGATCAGTAAGAACCCGTACTTGTCAGCAAGCTTCTTTATTCGCTGGAAATATTCAGGCGGCGGAACAACATATCCACCCTCACCTTGAATTGGCTCAACCACAATAGCCGCCACATCTTCAGGTGGAATGTACTTCTGCAAAACATATTCGTCGATGAAGTCGACACACCAGTATCGGCATTCGGGGAATGTTAGTTTGTATGGGCATCGATAGCAGTATCCGTAAGGTACATGCGTCACACCTGGCATCAGCGGGAAGAAGTACCGTCTCTGAGTAGGCTTGCTCGCCGTGAAAGACAAGGCACCAATCGTTCGACCGTGAAATGCGCTTATAAAAGCCAGAAAAAGTTGCCTTCGCGTGTGCCATTTTGCAAGCTTCACTGCAGCTTCGATCGCTTCCGCGCCGCTGTTTCCGAAAAACACTTTCTTCTCAGGACTTCCGGGTGTTATATGCGCCAGTTTGTCCGCGAGCTCAACGACTTCTCTGTAGAAGAAGTCTGTGTTAGAGTAATGGATGAAACGGTCACATTGATTCTTTATGGCGGCAATCACTTTGGGATGACTGTGACCGACGTTCGTGCACACGAGGCCGGAGTTGAAATCAATGAACTCGTTGCCATCTACGTCTTTTATGATGCAGCCTTTGCCAGATTCAACAACGAGCGGGTAGAAGCGACCGTAAGATGGAGAAATAAGGCTTTCATCTTTCTTAACCAGTTCTCGGGCTTTAGGGCCTGGCGGAGTGACAACAATCTTTGGATAACTGCTCATTTCAAATCACCAACGGGAAATGAGAGTCTGGAAAAACAGTTTTATATAATTATCTGTAAGTGCTCGGCAAAACGCTACGTGAGAAAGACGTTGGCTCTTAGCTTGCTTCGGATGCCGCGGGACTTCTTTGAGTTCAGCCTTTTCCTTCGGGCACTGGTTCTTGGGCCTCACAAGAAGCTGCAAGTCTTCGGAATCTTTCCCAGTCATCGTCGACCGATTTCTGAATTCGTTCGATGTCCTCCTGTTTTAGACCGCGGAAGCGACCTTGTGGAGCAAAGTATTCTTTGAGAGGTTTGCGTTTTGTCTTGTCGAATAACCTGTCGCTGGGGGAATTGAGTTTGAACTTTCCATTTTCGACTTCGTAGAGAACCCACAGACCAGTCAGCACGGCAAGTCTACCCAACTCTATCGTCTTGCTCGTGTCGCAACGCCATCCAGTTGGGCACGGCGCCAAGAGATGAATGTACTTTGTGCCTTTGATTTCTTTGGCCTTTCGGAGTTTGTTTACGAAATCCAAAGGATATCCCGTGCAAGCTGTTGCCACATACGGAATCCTGTGAGCCGCCATTATCATGGGCATGTCCTTCTTTACCTCTCTTTTCCCCGTCGGAGTCGTCGTTGTCCACGCGCCGTAAGGCGTCAGCCCACTCCGCTGCATCCCAGTGTTGCCGTACGCTTCGTTATCATAACATACGTAAATGAAGTCAGTGCCCCTTTCAGCCGCGCCCGAAAGGGCTTGAATCCCGATGTCCGCGGTTCCGCCGTCTCCAGCCCATCCCACAACGGTAACATCCTGAATTTTCCTGGCTTTCAAAGCCGCCACGATGCCCGAAGCTGCTGCACCCGTTGATTCGAACAGTATGTTTTGGAGGGGCACGGCTGAAGAAGTGTAGGGATACGGCCCTTGAATGACTGTGGTGCAGCATGCAGGAACAACAAGCATGATCTTGTTGCCTAACGCTTTGAAAAGTAAACGCAAAGAGATGGCCGGACCACATCCAGCGCAGGCAGCATGACCTTTGAGCAGGTATTCCTCTTTTGAGAGCTCTTTTATCGTGACCACACGTCTCACTCCTTCAAATCAACCCACTCAGTTGTCTTTTCGATTTTTCCAGCGCGCATCCCCTTCAGGGATTTCTGAGCCATCCGTGCAATCGTGTCAGCAGTCACATCCCTTCCTCCCAAGCCTGCTATGAAACCGGCTACGAGCGGCTTGTCTTTCTGGTCAAATAAGGCAGCTTTTGTTTCCGACGCTAGAAAACCTTCCATCCCAAAGGATATGTGACGGTCTATCGTGGAAATCATCTGGACATTTCTCGCCAAGCTGAGAATCTCCTCGACAGGATACGGACGATATACTCGAACTCTTGCTGACCCAACCTTCAAACCTTCCTTACGCAGTTTGTCAACAGCCAACTTAGCATCGCTCGCCATGGTTCCCATTGTCAACATTACGAGGTCGGCGTCTTCGCACTTGTACTTCTCAACGAGCCCACCATATTCTCTGCCGAAATGTTTACCGTAATCATGGTCGACCTGGGGAATCAATTGCTTAGCGTTCTCCATTGCTTCTTGAATCATGTACCTGAATTCCATGTAGTACTCAGGTGCGACCAGATTCGCATGAGAGTAAGGACGATTGACGTCCAACGTCCAGCCACACTTGTACTCAGGCAGGAACGCATCGACCTCGTTCTGACTGGGAACACTCGCTGGTGCATAGGTATGGGACAGAATGAAACCTTCAAGGCATACCATCGCCGGCAAAAACACTTTTTCATTCTCGCACAACTTGTAAGCTTGAATTATTGTGTCAAAGACCTCTTGATTGTCAGCACAGTAGAATTGAATCCAACCTGTGTCCCTTTGAGAGAGCGAATCACTGAAATCAGGCCAAATGCTCCAAGGCGCCCCCATGGCTCGATTGACGACGGCCATGACGATTGGCAAGCGTGAGCCTGAAGCCCAGTGCAAAGCTTCATGCATAAGAGCCAACCCTTGAGAAGACGTCGCCGTGAAGGTTCTCACGCCAGCCGCGGCAGCAGCTATGCACGCGACCATCGCGCTGTGTTCAGACTCTACGCGAATGTACTCCGCTTCCATCTCCCCGTTCTCAACAAAATCGGCGATCTTCTCGACCACCGTTGTCTGCGGCGTTATCGGATAAGCTGCCACGACCTTGACCCTGGCGGCTTTTGCAGCGTAACCTGCAAGGTGATTTGCCGTGTCGACGATCATCTGTGTCATCTATTCTTCCTCCCGTTTCATGGTTATCGCCTTAGTGGGACATTCGTTCGCGCATATCCCACAGCCCTTACAGTAATCATAATCGATCTTCGGCGAGTCGTCCTCTATCCGAGCTATGGCCGAGTCTGGACAGTATATCCAGCAGAGAGTGCAACGCGTACACTTGCTATAATTGACTTCAGGTCGAAAAGTCCTCCATGAGCCTGTTTTCCCCATGCTGCCTTCCGTCGGAGACGACAGAGGAGTTAGCGGCATTTCCTTGCGACTTTTCGTGGAACTCACTGTGTGTCACCGTCCCACCATTTCTTCAACCGTTCATACGCCAGCTCTGTTGCCCGTGCGTTCCTTTCTCCAGCCGCGCCAGACCATGTCTCGTTTACGGCCTTCAATATGCTCTCCAGCTTCACTTCGCCAGTTGCTTTGGCGAAAGCCCCAAGGATTGACGTGTTGACAACAGGCAAGCCAGCGACGAGCAGGTTTAGTTCAAGCGCGATCCCCGTCGCATCGACGGTGGCGACGCGCCAGCCGCTCAAACCGACTTCTGAAGGCTTCTTAGTCGTATTCATAACAAGAATCCCGTTCTTGTTCAAACCTTCTGTTACGTCGACGACCTTGTAGATGTAAGGATCGAGCACAATGACGTAGTCAGGGTTGTAGACTTGGCTGTGAACAAGTATTGGTTCATCGCTTATCCGTGCAAAGGCTTTGACGGGAGCACCTCTGCGTTCAGCTCCAAAATACGGAAAAGCTTGAACCGATTTGCCCTCGATGAAAGCAGCGTGAGCCAGAACTTCTGCAGCCGTGACGCTTCCTTGCCCACCTCGACCGTGAATTCTGACCTCTTTGAGCAACAATTCTCCCTTCTACCGGGAAGTAAACGTTGGACGGATTCAACCTTATTAGTGTTAGCTCATAGAAACAGCAGAAACCACATTAACACTAACCCGGTGACCAAGAACACAGGAACGAGAAGGCGTTTTGCCATCCGAAGACCCTTGTCTATGAGCACGCACAAGGTTTCAAGCTGCTTCTCTCCAAGAACCGTAACATCGTTTACCGTAATGCTTTTGGATGCACCTTGCACAGGCTTCAGTTTCGAAGTGGCTTCAAGAGTCGCCTGCTTAATGTAGTCGATCAGTCTTCTTTTGTCCATTGCCTCTCCGATCGGATGATAGCCTTGTTTGCCCAAGATCAGGGCACTGACAGAATGAGTGTCCGTCGTGAAAACCTCGCCTTCCTCTATACCTAGACTGCTTATTGAGGCAAGAATTTCTTCGCGCAACCCCGAGACCATGTTGTTGCCATCAACGACAACATAAGCAGATTTTTGATGCCCCGTCTTGACAACGATGACTGTGATGCCGCCTGTTCCCATTCCATCTTCCAGACTAAATTCTCTGGGCACGACAGTCGCGGAACCAATCTCAAAAGGCAACTTCGGCAATGAAAGAGCTTTTCTGAGAGATTTGCTCGCGACCTCCTTCAAAGAATCAAGCGACCCCGTAGCTTCCGCAGCCCTGCTAAGGCTGTTGTGTGCATTTATCACCGCGCACAAGTCGATACCGTTCTTCTCAGCTTCTTCCCGCACAAATAGACCTACTTCTTCGGGCAAGTCCTCGATTGTTCCAGGTGCAAGCGTCAGAGAGACTAGAGCGGATTTTCCAAAAACTTGGCAGCAAGCAGTGGCTAAACCATTCGTCTCCTTCACGAACGGAGACGCTCCTATCTTTGAAACCTCTAAGTCGCGAACGGCAGCAACAACGTGGTCAATGATCTTTTGATTTTGTGCCTGGGAAGCAAGGTCAAACTCGTGGCCGAGCAAACCATGTGGCACGCACGCAACGCAATTGTGCTCTTTTTCCAGTGCCGATTTCAGCAGGGAGGGCAGGAGACTACTTCCGATGTTCTTGAAAGGCCCAGGATGAACGGAGGGGACAACAATGACTGTTTTGGAATCAGCTGACTTGAAATTTATGAGCGAAGTCTCGACGTTCTTTTTCTCTCCCAGTTCCTCAAGCAGTTGTTCAAATGGTGCATTAAGGCTTAGGACCCAGTTGAACATGAATGCCCTGAAAAATGACAACGAATGCATCCCCAACAGACGTTTGCCGATACGGTCCAACGGATATAGAAAAGCCGTAGCCGAAAATACTCCTACAGCAACTGCAAAGACGAGGAACAGGAGTATATTCACTGTTATCGTATTCCCAGCCCAGAACCAAAACGCTAAGAATGGTGAAACGCAAAGAAACGGTTCTAGGATAGAAGCAACAAAGACTCGCGTTTTTCCAATCTGGGTCGTGGAGGACAGGACTATTAACCGAACTATTATTACAGCGGAGAAACCGAGAAGGCAGAACCTGAGCCACCAATTCTGAAGACCAGATAGAAATACGAGCGTGATTCCGGCAAGAATGAAGAGCAACCACAGGCCCCATGAAAACAGTGAAATCGCCATAGTTCGTCTCAGATTGTATATCGTGTCTTTCGTCAGAATGAGCATGTATGTTATGGAACCTGCCACCAGACCCACGGCAAAGACTGTCAAACCTAACAGAAATCCGTTAAACACGCCTGAAGTCGAAGGGGCGACCAACACGGCTGAAAGAAGGCCGGCGACAATGCAGACGAATGCCAAAGCCGAAAACACTTTTCGGTCCGACGGTAACCGAAACAGTGACGAATAGCGTTTCTTTGCTTTATCAATAGACTGCTTAAGCGAGACCTGTGAAGCCACGTGGGTTCCTCAAATTTGAGTCTCCTAGAAGAGGAAAACATCCATATTAAACTGTCGCGTAATCAAGCAAAGGACTCTCGCTACTCATTGAACGAATACAAGCAATTTTAAGTTATACCAGCAGCCAATTCTTGACATGAACCATGCCAGAAAAACCTGCGTGCACCCTAGTCACCTCGCGCAACACCATTAGTACAGTATATATCTGTGTTCAACCAGTAGTCTATCTACCAATCAACAGGTACGAGGTTTTGCGAGCACTATGCCGGAGCAGAGTCTCCCGCCTACAATATTCCATATGCTTGAGAAGAACGTTGGAAACCAAGTACGCGTCATCTTGGACCCCGCATACGGGTTCGAAGGGACATTGGTGGCAATTACCCGTGAGCCTGCTGGAATATGGCTCTCCGACGCTGAAGCGATCATTCTTCGAGCAACTATTGCCCAGCCCATACCACAGGTTGCAAGCAGAGAAGAACGGAGCGAGATATTCGTGCACCTGAACTCAGTTCAACGAATAGAAGTGTTGCATTCACCATCTCGTCGATAAAACCAGATTCTAGAAGAAAATGTTCGCTAAGACGCAAACAACTATCAGAGTCACGGCGAACCCAACAAGTATCTCTGGCCTCACCTTTATGCCCTCAGTTTCCTCTTCAAAGAACCTCAACAACCCTGCGCTTGCGGCAGGCATTGGAGACTTGCTGTCGCCCTTTTTCTTCTTCTTGCTCATCTTTACGCCCTACGTCGGTACAGTCGTTATTTTCAACAGTTGTCTGGATTATTAATGTTATGCTAACTCAAAGAGTTTTTATTTCCGGTCAAGTGATAATGTGATGCAAAGGATGGTTCGAAATGGCTAATCCCAAGGATGAATACGATCATGTGTTTGCCCTTCTCCAGGAGCATCACAAGTGGTTCCAAGAAAGCATTCCTCTCATCGCCAGCGAAAACGTTCCAAGCCCGGCTGTTCGCGAAGCCATCATAACGGACTTTGGAAACCGTTACGCAGAAGGATGGCCAGGAGAGCGAGTGTACGCTGGATGTCGTTTCATAGACCAAGTTGAATTTAAATGCATCGAACTTATGAAACGTCTTTACAACGCCGAGTTTGTTGATGTCAGGCCGATTTCAGGCGTTGTTGCAAACCTTGCCGTGTATACAGCTTTCACAGAGCCCGGAGACACACTGCTCGCGCTTTCCATACCGAGCGGAGGTCACATCACGTCAGGCAAGAAAGAGCTCGGCGGAACTGCTGGCGCCGTAAAGGGACTGAACGTGGAATACCTGCCGTTGGACTATAAGGAACTCAACATAGATGTTGATAAGGCAAAAACGAAAATCCAAGAGCTTGCGGCCAAAGGAAAACCGCCCAAGTTCGTCATGTTTGGCGCAAGCGTTTTCCCGTTCCCACATCCAGTCAAAGAGCTGGCAGAGACCGTCCGCTCAGTGGGCGCAACGGTAGGCTACGACGCCGCTCACGTTGCCGGTTTGATTGCCGGCGGACAGTTCCAAGACCCGTTGAAAGAAGGCGCAGACGTTGTAAGCTTGAGCACTCACAAGACGTTCTTCGGCCCGCAGCACGGTGGAATTCTTTCTTGGGACAAGTATTCCGAAAAGATAAAGAAAGCAACTTTTCCAGGAATGGTCAGCAACCATCACCTTCACGCTGTTGCAGGGCTAGCGATCGCTTGCGCGGAAATGCTGGAGTTCGGCAAGGAATATGCGGGCCAAATAGTGAGGAACGCAAAGGCTCTTGGCCAAGCGCTTTTCGAGAGGGGTCTCAACGTTCTGGCGCAGCATAAAGGATTCACGGAGTCACACGTCATTCTGATCGATATAACCAAACACGGTGATGGTGGGACGATCGAAGAAACTCTGGAGAAGGCGAACATAATTATCAACAGAAACTTGTTGCCATGGGATATCAAAGAAGGAAGGCACTTCATGCATCCCGGTGGGATTAGAATGGGTGTTTCAGAAGTGACCAGGCTGGGGATGCGAGAGTCTGAGATGGCACAGATTGCGGAATTCGTGAAACGGGTCATGCTTGACAAGGAACCTGTGGAAAAAGTGCGAACAGACGTGGCAGAGTTCAGAAGAGCCTATCAGAAAGTTCATTTCTGCTTTGAAAACGCAACTGAGGCGTACAAGTACATCAAGGTTCGCTGATCTTTCTCTGGAGATTCCGTCAAAAACCGAGGAATGGTTCAGATGCATATCCGTGAATTCCAAGAGTTGATGCGAAGTCTATACTTCCACAGAGACTCTGACCGAGGAGTGATCGGAACTTACGAATGGCTTGTTGATGAGGTCAAAGAACTGGGTGAAGCCTTGCACTCGAACAACCTGAAAGAAGCTGAGAAAGAATTCGCTGACGTGATTGCATGGTTAGCCTCTCTTGCAAATGTAACGGGAATTGACCTCGAAAGAGCAGCTCTCGAAAAGTACCCTGGCACCTGCCCAAAATGTGGACATATCCCATGCCAGTGCACTTTCTAGCTGGAAGGCACTAGGCGTTTTTGACCCTTTCCAGTTGTCGCCCAAATGCACGGTTTGTGATCCTTGCGATCCACGATTTCCTCAGCCCCTAACAACTTCAAATGGTGGACCGTCACTCCATACGACAACCCAGCTTGGGTTGCGATCGTTTTGGCGTCACCAATCGTCTTTTCCATAACGTTCAATATCTTGGTCCTGGCTTTGAGACCCAGCCTGACGTTTCTTATGTTTGACAAGTAGGCGTTGGGATGATAGATGTCCTTGACCATCTCAATTCGCATCATTCTTTAGTGTTACTACGTAGAAAAGCCTTGTTAGGCGAAATCGGTTAGGCTGATCTGTTTCGGTTTCTTTCCATCAAACAAAGCGGTGATTTCCTCTTTGACTAAAGCAATCCTTTGCGAGTAGTATTTGGGCAAACCGTACTTTTCGACCAATTTGTTGGCCGCTTCCAAGTACTTCTCGATTCCACCGCGATAAACCGTCAACGTCAGCGCACCACCGCACGACGGACATACACCACGAAGTGGCAGCCGTCGGAACCGTCGGCTGCACACTTTACACCTGAAGCCTTGCGTCGAAAAGGCCCTGAGGTTCCCGGAAATGTCCGGTATGAAGTGAGTTTTCAACACTTTGAGAGCCACTCTACCTGCATCGACGGCCTCTATCTTTTCAGCCAGTTCCAATTGACTCTCCAACTTGTCAGTCATTGTCTTGAACTTCTTATAGGAACTTTCAACGTTGCAGTTGTTGACATCCTTGACGGCTGTGGTGAAACTGAACCCTTCGAACTGAGCTTCCGTCCCCAATCGGTAACTGATCAAGTCTATCAGAGGGCTCGCCTGTCTTGCTTCGACTTTCTGCCACGTTTTTTCGTAGAACTCGAGAGGGTAGGATCCAGCAACATCGAAATCGTGCACTTGCCTCTGGACTTCCTTAGGATTCACCACAGGAGTCAGCAACAGAGGAGCGTCCATTATTCCCCCGATCTGCGCTGGTAAATACTCGCTTGAAAAATTCAATAACACATCAAGCCCAAGAATCAAGGCATCTTCGTCACCATCGCAGTCCCTTCTCTTCGCAGATTGCCATATTGGGTGGGCATAACACAGATTGAGTCTAGTGAAACCGACTATGCGGCCTAATATTCCAACACATGTGTGCGGGGCCAACCCGAATACAAGATGCCCAAGCAGATCTTCTTCATGTTTGACATTGTAGTATGGAGACATTCCATAGACTTTCGTCAAGAGTTCGTCAATGAAACCTGCCACTCTAATGAAATACTCTGCCGCTTTGACTGGGATCACGACATCTTGCAGTCTGAGTTCACAGACTTGGCCGGCATCTGTCAACGGTGCACCTTGAATGTCAAAGGCGTATCCCAATTCTCTGAGCTTATTGACTGGAACTCCTATTTCTGCCGGTTTAATATGTGTCAGAGGGGCGTTGGTCGCGTCAAACCGGATTGTCCCATCCTTGTAAACTGAAAGGTCATGTTTAGCCCGGAGAACCCCTTTTTCGAATATTTCTGGTGTCTTCGTTTCATTGGTCAGACCCTTTACTCCCTTCAAGATTTTCGGAATCGAGACGCCAATGCCACCGCAAGTTTTCTCTAGAGCTTCTTTGAAATTAATTACCTGCTTCTGGAATTTGACTGCAGGCGTTCTGCACACCGGACAGTCGTCGGTTTTGAGGCTTTTTCGGCATCGCGGGCAAGTCTTTTCGGGGATTGTTTGAGAGCCGCAGGAAGGGCATTTCACGCGAGAAGTATATGTCTTACAGCCTGGGCATTTCCGCTTTGCTATCTCAACGAACGTAGGTCCATGTTTTGCGGCTTCAACGATGTCTCTCTGTGAACCACCAGCCAAACCAACAGGAAATAATGCGTGGACAAGCGGTTTCATCTCGCGCCTCTTCGCTTTCTCTGGCCTTCCCATGCGGGCTCCCACGGGCGTTGGTGCCTTGTCTTTCACTTTAAGACCCGATAATGCCTCTATGGCTTCCAATGTGGTTTTTGTGAGTGGCGGGTTCAACTCGGAAGCTGTTCCATAGCCTAGACAGAAAGCGAACGCTGCAGCATCCTCTCCTTCAATAGTGACTTTGCCGTCTTTCATCCCATGAGGAAGGCATATCAACTCTAGAGCCCGCTTGACATCTGAATTCAGTTCTCCGACTATTCTGTTAGCGACTCCGTTTTCAGCTTGAATATCAGATCTGAAGAGCCACGTCCTGACTTGCGCCAACGATTCAATCGAAGTAAGATTTGACCAGAAGAAAGTGTACATGGGATGTAAAGGGATTTGCAGCTTCGACGATATTGCTAAGGCCTCTTTGAAGCTTGGTCTGCTGCCGAATGAGTCATTCAGAAAAATGCGCAGTTTTTCTGCAGAAAGCCCCACCACCGCGGCGGCCTCCTCAACCTTGCCACCACACCTATCAGTGATAGCCTCACGCAGGTCTTCAACCCACCACTCTTCAACATACCCCGAAGGCGGCAGAGTCTTGCTGTTGTAAAGAAAGTCGCCGAAGCTTATCAGAATGTCCCCAAGGAACAGAATCCTTTCGACCCTGTCCTTTATGACACTGTAGTTGTCCATTGAAACTCGAACGACAGATCCATCATTCAGTCGAACTATTGGTCCTTCAATAGTGTCGACTGGAACAGAAACTCCGCCCTTCCCTGGAAGTTCCATGCGCAGTTGTGTTCCCCCCGCCAAGAAGCCTCCAAGCACCAGCATCGTTACCGGGTGAATACCCACGGCAGAAAGCCCAGTGTTTCGCGCCCTGCCATATCTCAAACGGAAGCCTCCCCGGCGAGATGGAAAAGAAAACACAGGGCGCCCGGCTATGACGTCGTCCATGAATCCATCGGATTTCTTCTCAGTCTTTCCCCGTACATCCTTGAGCCAATCCCACCCTTGAAACCCGAGTTCTTCAATTATTGTCCGCACTTTTGGCGCTCTTCCGACGATTCCGTCGTTCACAACCCTGAGTGCCCCGCCTCGGACCCGGTTGGTTTCAATTCGAGGCAGATTCCGGAACGTTGACACCTCAATGGGATCCGATTCTGTACCCGTCACTTCGACAGGTAGTGATTCAAGGGTCTTCTTGAGTTCATCATCGGAGATATGATATTGGAAGTGCATGCCCGAAGAACGCTCGTAAATTCTCAGCTCTTCAATGAAACGCGATATTTCCTGTTCTGTCGGTTTGTAACGTTCAAGCCCTAGAAGGCGACGAACAAAATCGCCAACAACCAAGGTCAGCGCCTGATCCGTGCCCCCGGCAGACCTTATCGGACCCGCAAAATAGATCGCGAGATAACGCGTCCGGTCATTGTTCACTTTGATCTTCACTTTAGCCACTCCCTGTATCGGCGCGGCTGTCACCCCTTCCGTGAATATTGCTAGCGCGGTCCGTATGGCCTGCTCAGCGGCTGGCTCCGCTTCCAGATGCCCGAATTTGCCGTAAACTACTTCTTCAGCGACCTTGAAAGCCAGTTCTTCTCGGGGAAGCTTGACACTCAGGGCTCTAATGCTCTCAGCAACGCCCGGAGGGCCAACGAGACCCTCTACGAGATCGGCCAAGTCTTTGGCAATCTTGCTCTCCGGTCTGAGCGAAGGATCAAGCCCTTTTTCTCTGGCTTTCTCGCTTAACCCATAGAGGCAGCTGAATTCCTTCTCTAGACCCTCTACATACAGCCGATAGCCTTCGCTCATCCGATGGTTCAATTCTCCCACTCGCAAAACCTCTTTCCAGCCGCCCGCTTATTTCTGTATGCTGACAGGAATAAGTCAAAACCTAGCCCGATAACGT
>Ga0299915_10000503_pt1 | contig 29410 bp, 32 predicted proteins | sample RVTome_13_FD_200263 | JGI IMG/M metagenome (GOLD analysis project Ga0299915, IMG submission 200263) | Soil microbial communities from uranium-contaminated site in the Upper Colorado River Basin, Wyoming, United States - RVT92D227 (version 2) ...
TGATGATGCACCTGGACAACATCGTGGGCTTCTTCGGCGGTCACATTTCTGAGCCCAGTTCCTGGAGCTCCATGATAGATCGGGCTAAGGAGGGGTGGTGGCTCACCTTCTACATCATCTTCCTGGCGCTGGTTCTGTACCACGCCATCTACGGGCTCCGAGGGATCGTCTTAGAGGTGATACCCTCAGGCAGGACGGAGCGGGTTATGACTGGAATGATCTGGGCTGTGGGGCTCGGCGCGTTTGCTCTTGGGGTCTACGCCTCTGCACATCTTTTCACAAGGTAGGGGGCCTTCACCATGGACACTGTTAAGCAGATAAGATTCAGGATCCAGAGGTACAACCCGGAAGACGGTGCTGCCCCGCGCCTGGCTGAATTCGTTGTCCCCGCACCCCGCGGCATGACGGTTTTGGACGGGCTTTTCTACATTAGAGACAACCTGGACAGCACTCTGGCCGTACGCAGCTCCTGCCGCATGGCCATCTGTGGCTCCTGCGCAATGCTCATAAACGACTTCCCCCACCTCGCCTGCCACACCCAGATAGCGGAACTCGAGGCTGACACTATAGAGGTTAGGCCGCTGCCCAACTTCATCATTATCAAAGATCTGGTGGTAGACCTCACCCCCCTCTTCGAGAAGCACACGGCGACAAAGCCCTACTTCATCCGTTCCGAGGTGGAGGAGATGGAGAACCCCACCGCCGAGTTTCTCCAGACACCGGAGGATCTGGACGCTTACCTCCAGTTTAGCTATTGCATAAAGTGTGGACTGTGCATGGCGGCTTGCCCCACCGTGGCCACCGATAGACTTTTCCTGGGTCCTCAGGCATTGGCCCAGTGCTATCGCTATTGTGGGGACAGCCGTGATGATGGGGCCAACGAAAGGTTCCCCACTGTCGATCGAGAGCATGGGATGTGGGGTTGTCACCTTGCCGGGGCTTGCTCTGAGGCCTGCCCCAAAGGAGTCGACCCCGCCCTCGCCATTCAACTCCTGAAGAGGCTTAGGGTCTCCCGAGCGTTGGGGCTGGGCCGGAAGCGGCGTCCCACCCCGCTGGCCTCACCCCCCACCGCGAGGCAACCAAAACTCCCGGTGCCCGAATTCACCGTGAAAGTAAATGGCAAGCCCTCCTGAGAAGTAGGGGCCTGGGTCTGGGGTGCTACGATTCCCTCCCCTGGCTCCTGCGCAAGCTATGCGGGAGCCAAGTTCGGGACGGAGGCGACTAGGGGCATCGGAACTCTCGTTAGGCTAGGCGAAAATGAATCGGGACGGCATTGCGCCGTCCCGATTGGTCTAAGGCCTCCCTAGCCTGCCAGCACCTCGGCCTTCCGCCACTGGGCCTTGCCCTGCTCTAGCAGGTCGCCGCCGTAGATGTCGTTGCAGACCACCACCGGGAACTCCTCGACCTCCATCCGGCGCATCGCCTCGGTGCCCAGATCCTCATAGGCTACCACCTCCACGCGGCGGATATGCTTCGAGAGTAGGGCGCCAGCGCCGCCCACGGCCAGGAAGTATACCGCCCGGTATTTCTGGAGCGCCTCCCGCACCTGTGACCTGCGACCTCCCTTGCCTATGATGCCCTTCAGGCCCGCCTCCAGTAGGGGGGCGGTGAACGGGTCCAGGCGGAGGGAAGTGGTGGGCCCGGCGGACCCTATGACCATCCCTGGCTTGGCTGGTGTGGGCCCCACGTAGTAGATCACCTGGCCGCGGATATCCACCGGTAGGGGCTCGCCCTTCTGGAGCGCTTCTGTCATGCGCCTGTGGGCGGCGTCGCGGGCTGAGTAGAGAGTACCCGTCAAATAGACATAATCCCCCGTGCGAAGCTTCTCGATGACATCGTCGGTCAGGGGGAGCTGAATATGCTGTTCGGCCATGCTATCCTCTCCTAGATTCCCCTCTGACCCGCAGGGGGAGGACAATGATGTACTGGAAGATGTCCATTACAGCACTGCTTCCTTCAGCCGCGCTGAGTGGCACTGGAGGTTCACCGCCACGGGTAGTGAGGTGATGTGGGTGGGGTAGGTCTCTATGTGGACGGCCAAGGCAGTGATGCGGCCGCCCATGGCCTGGGGACCCAGGCCAAGAGCATTCACCTTCTCCAACAGATCTTGCTCGAACTCTGCCGTCTCCGGGTCCGGGTTGGGCTCGCCCACCTTACGGGTCAGGGCCCGCTTGGCTAGGTACATGGCATGCTCCGCCGTCCCGCCGACGCCTACACCCACAATGACGGGTGGGCAGGGGTTGCCACCGGACTCTTCCACCGTCTTCAGAACGAACTCGGTGATCCCCTTCTTCCCAGCGGAAGGGAGCATGATCCTGAGCTGGCTCATGTTCTCGCAGCCGCCGCCCTTGGGCAGCAGCATGATGCGCAGCCTATCGCCGGGCACGACCTCTGTGTGAACTACCGGCGGGGTGTTGTTCTTGGTGTTGATCCGTGCTGAGAACGGCTTCGCTACCATAGAGGCTCGCAGGAATCCCTCCGTGTAGCCGGTGCCCACACCATCTCGCAGAGCGTCCATCAGGGCTCCGCCCGCGATGTGTACGTCCTGCCCTATCTCCACAAAGATGACAGCGGTGCCCGTGTCCTGGCAGAGGGGGAGCATCTCCTGGCGGGCTAGCTCGGCGTTGCGCAGGATCTGGTCCAGCACCTTCTGGGCCAGGGGCGACTCCTCCTGCTGGCGGGCCCGCTTCAGGGCGTCAAGGACATCCTCGGGCAGGAGGCTGGTCGCCTCCTGGCAGAGCCGCCGGACGGTATCACGGATCTGGTCGACGTGAACCTCACGCATGTGAACACCTGGCACTACTTCACCAGGCCCACCAGCTCGCAGACGGCGTCGGCGGCCTTGCGCAGGCCCTCCGCCTCCGCCGGCTCCAACTGCACCTCAATGACCTTCTCCACGCCGCGGGCACCCAACTGGGCTAAAACGCCGACATAGGCGTCGCGGATGCCGTACTCACCCTCCAGGTAGACTGCACAGGGCAGGACACGCTTGCGATCCAGGAGGATGGCCTCCGCCATCTCGATGGTTGCCCAAGCTGGCGAGTACCAGGCGCTGGTGCCCAGGAGGCCCACGACCTCCGTGCCGCCCTTGCGGGTCCGGTCTACCAGGGCCTCGATGCGCTCTTGGGGCAGGAGCTGGCGCAGGGGTGCGCCGCCCACCGAGGCATGGCTGACGATGGGGACCATGGTAACATCAGTGTGGCCGCCCAGAACGTAGGCGTTGACATCCTTGACTGATACGCCTAGTTCCCAGCCGATGAAGGTGCGGAAGCGGGCGGAGTCCAACATACCGCCCTGGCCAATGATGCGGTTGCGCGGCAGCCCGGTGGCTTGCTTGGCTACCATACACATGGCATCCATAGGGTTGGCAAACAAGATAAGGGTGGTGTCAGGGGAGTGTTGAAGGGCTGTCTTGGCTACTTCCCGGACGATACCGGCGTTGGTGTTCACAAGGTCTTCCCGGCTCATACCTGGCTTGCGGGGCACCCCTGATGTGATGAGCACCACGTCTGAGCCGGCGGTGTCCTTCCAGTCGTTGGTGCCGGTAATACGGGTATCGGAACCGATGAAGGGTGCAGCGTGGCTCAGATCCAGCGCCTTACCCTGAGGCAGGCCCTGGACGATATCTATCAGGACCACATCGCAATAGCCCTTCTCCAACAGAATCTGAGCCATGCTTCCGCCGGTCGCTCCCGCACCCACTACAGTTACTTTGCGGCGCATTACTATCCCTCCTTTCGCTGACTACAAACTGGCTGTCGAAAATGGGTGGTTAAAACCTTCTGCCGAACTTCTGGCCTCCAATCTCCAGCCTCCAGGATCTCGCTGTGGGCCAAGTGAAGCGCTTCGCTAAGGACGCCTACACCACTCTTACCAGTGCATCCTCAGGGGTTATGCGGTCACCCGGCTCCACGAATACCGCTTCAACAACTCCTTCTGTCAGACTTTGCACCTCTATCTCTAGCTTCATCGCTTCCACTATCACCACCGTCTGCCCAACCTTTACCGAATCACCCACTTTAACCAACACCCTAGCCACCCTGCCTGCCATGGGCGCTACTGCATCCCCGGGCGCCGTTGCTTTCGGTCTCACCCTGGCAGCAGGAGCCTCCTCGGGCCTCCGGCTCTTGGCGGCTCGCCAACCCCAGCTACCAGCACGTGGAACTTCTCGTCGTTAAGAACTATCTCAAACTCAATGGGGTCAGGCAGTACGGCAGGGAGCCGGGCCCCCGGCCGAGGCGGCGGCCTCCCCCTTATAGGCCGCGTCGACCTCAGCTAAGAACTCAGCGTGTTTCTTTTCAAGCTCCCCTGTCTCTCGCAGGGTCAGGAGCGTCTTGGTCTGCATGGGGTAGAGGACGCCCATGATAATGTCCTCGTCGCTCTTGGCCAGAGGACCAAGTTCTGCGACCGCCTTGTCCCAGTCCTCAGGGTCAGCGAGCTCCCCCGCCCTTATCGAATAGTCAGGTTCCTCCTCCGACCCCGTTATCTTCTTGAGAAGCTCCTTGTTGATGGGGCCTGGCGGGCGGCCGTACTTGCCCGTGACGTAATCCCTGGTCTCTCGCGTTATGATCTTATATCGCTCCCCGGCTACCACGTTCAGCGCCGCCTGGACCCCCACCACCTGGCTGGTGGGGGTAAGGAGGGGCGGATAACCGAGATCCGCGCACACTGCTGGGGTCTCTTTGAGGGCCTCCTCCATCTTGTCCAGCTTGCCCGCTTCCTCCAGGTTGGTGACCAGGTTGGCGATCATGCCACCGGGGATCTTGTGAACAAAGACCTCACCACTGACCCCAGCATACGCAGTCGAATATCTTTCATATCTCTCCTTGATCCGCCTGGTGATCCGGGCGGGCTCCTCCAGGAGCCTAAGGTCTATGCCCGTGTCGAAGGGCGTACCCTCCAAGGCCGCAACCATGGTCTCGGTGGCGGGGTGTGCTGAGCCGAAGGACAGCGGAGACATACACGTATCGAACATGTCCACCCCGGCCAGGATGGCCATCCAATGGCACATGCTGGATGCCCCACCCATATCGTGGCAGTGGAACAGGATCGGGAGCCTATCGCCGGCCCGCTCCTTTATGCCCTTGATTATCCTGTAGGCATCAAAGGGCACGATTATACCGGTGGCATCCTTCAAGGAGAGCCAGTCCGCCCCTATCTCTATCAACTGTTCGGCGTACTCCATCCACCTTTGCAGGGTATGGACGGGGCTGACTGTGTAGTTCACCTCGACGTGGGCCTCGCCCCCGAACTCCTTTACCGCCTTAGTGGCCATTTCGATGTTTCGAAAGTCGTTGGTGGCCTCGAAGATCCTGAAGACGTCTATGCCGTCGGCACAGGCCCTCTCACAAAACTTGTAGAGCGTTTTATCTGAGTAGGGCCTATAGGCCAGGATATGCTGCCCCCGGAGAAGCATCTGGAGCTTGGTGTTGGGCATAACCGCCTTTATCCTACGTGCCCTCTCAAAGGGGTCTTCGTACAGATACCTTATGCAGGTGTCGAAGGTGGCACCCCCCCACACCTCCACGGCATAGAAGCCGCACTTATCCAGCGCCGCGCACAGGGGCAGCAGCTCCTCGGTAGGGACCCTGGTGGCCAGCTTGGTCTGCTGGCCCTCCCTGGGGGTCAGGTCGCTGACCTTGACCCTTCTGCTGCCGACAGGCTCTTTGAGAAGTTTGCTTATGCCCTCAAATATTTGGTCTAGAATATCAGCACGAGATTGACGCTTAGGCATAGACGCCTCCCCCTATGGTCTGTGATATAACGCTATCGCCCCTGCCGGGAGCGCTACTAAGTTCTCCCAAGTCCGGCCATGGGCGATCAGCTTGGCGATCATCGAATCGTAGCTCTGGACATCCTCGTCTGCTAACCGCACATGCCTGGCCTTAATGTCCACAGCTCCCACATCACTCTATCTGGAACTGGCAGGATATAGGGGCCACTCGGTCTATCATGGCGGCGATACTGCAGGTGGTGGTTTGCGCCACCCGGATGGCGTCCCGGACATCCTGTTCGGTCAAGCCTGGCCCTCGCAGGCGCATCTTCAGCATGATCTTAGTATACACCTTGGGGTGCCCTTCCTGGCGCTCACCATCGGTTTCTACCTCTATATGTTCCACTTGCTTACCAGCCTTGAGGAGCGCCTCGTAGGTATGAATGCCCATACAGCCGGCGATGGAATACATGAGCAGCTCGGGTGGCCTGAACCCTCTCCCCTTTCCACCCACATGGGCGGCGGCGTCGATGAGTAACTCGCCAGGGAATTCTCCACCGCTGCCGATAAAGTGGAAGCCCTCCTTCTGTTGGACCCTTACCTTCATGACTACCCTCCTCTTCTCTGGTGTTACGATTACTCTTCCACGGAGACCGCGAGGGAAAGCGGCGGTTGCCCCGTCGCCACCCGCTGGATGTTCTCCCAGGCAAAACGGGATCGGTGGAACCAGCCCTCATATGAATGCCCGCCGATATGGGGTGAGAGGACCACGTTCTCCAACTGCACGAGTGGGTGGTCGGCGGGGAAGGGTTCCTGATGGAACACATCCAATCCCGCCCCGGCGATGCGCTTCTCCCGCAGGGCCTCGATCAGGGCCTCCTCGTCCACTGTCTCCCCTCGGCTGGTATTGAGCAGGACGGCGGTGGGCTTCATCATGGCCAGTTGCCGCTGGCCGATGAGCCCTCGCGTCTCTCGCATAAGGGGAAGGTGGAGGGTGACGATGTCCGCCTCCCGGAGCAGCTCCTCCAAAGAGACCCGACGGGCCCCCAGGTCCTTCTCTATCTCTGGAGAGGGGATGACATCGTAGTAGAGGATGCTGGCCTCAAAGGCTGCCAGGCGATGGGCCACCTTACGGCCGATGTTCCCCGCCCCGATGATGCCAATCGTCTTCCCCGCCACCTCATGGATGTCGAACCCGGCAAGGGCTTGCCGCCAGCGTCCCTCCCGCATCCCCCGGTCGCAGAGGGTGAGGCCCCTGTAGAGGGCTAGAAGGAGGGCGACGGCGTGCTCCGCCACCGACCAGGCGTTGGCTCCGCCGTTGGTAGCCACCGGGATGCCCAATTGGCCGGTGAGGCCCAGGTCTATCTTGTCGTACCCAGCGGTCAGAAGCTGGAGAAGGCGCAGCCTCTTTGCCTCCTGCAGGATGTCGCCAGAGAGCTCTGCAGGGTGGAGGACGATGAACTCCGCTTCCCGCACCAAGGGGAGCTTCTCCTCGTCGCTGAGGCGATGGGGTCGCCAGGCCACCTCAAACCCTTCCTTGGGACCTACCCCCTGGAAGATTTTCGCTACCTGCTCCCCTGCGCCATTGAAGAACACCACCTTCAACACCTTTTCTTCACCTCTGTCCTTGTTGCGGCTTTCGGCACAGGTGCCTGCCGGGCTCCTGGGGATGAGATCGGTGCGCTTATCATAGGGACCAACCTGTCGATGTCATCCCAGCCGAGCCGGAAATCACTGTTATGCTGCGGGGCATGCGGCACCCTTTCCTATGGGTGGCCCGCCCTCTTCTGGTAGAGAGAGGGGGCAACGCGATAGCCCATGGGCTGCTCAGGGAGTGATGTTGCGCTTCCCAATGACGCGCTCGGTGACGGCGCCGATGTCGCCGGGAGACTCGATGACGGTGGCGCCAGCGGCAGCCAGGGCTTCCTTCTTCGCCTGGGCAGTGCCTGCGGCGCCGACGATGATGGCGCCGGCGTGCCCCATACGCCGCCCCGGCGGCGCCGTTGCGCCGGCGATGAAGGCGATGACGGGTTTGGTCATCTCTGAGCGGATGTAGTCAGCGGCCTGCTGTTCGGCTAGGCCGCCGATCTCCCCAATGAAGACGACAGCGGCGGTGCCGGGGTCCGCGTTGAACAGGCGGAGGGCCTCTACGGGGGTGGTGCCAATGACCGGGTCTCCCCCCGCGCCGATGCAGGTGCTCTGGCCGATGCCCCGCTCTGTGAGCTGGGCTACGGCCTCGTAGACGAGGGTGCCGGAGCGGGAGATGACGCCCACCCTGCCGGGGGAGCAGACTTCGCCGGGCATGATGCCGACCCTAGCCTGACCAGGGGTGATGACGCCGGGGCAGTTGGGGCCGACGACGGTGATGTCGGAGCCCTTGAGGAAGCGCCGGACGCGGATCATGTCCAGGGTGGGGACGCCCTCGGTGATGCAGATGATGACGGGGATCTCGGCGTAGGCAGCCTCCAGGATGGCGTCGGCGGCGAAGGGGGCGGGGACGAAGATGAGAGAGCAGTTGGCGCCGGTCTGAGCAACAGCCTGGGCGACGGTGTCGAAGACAGAGACGCCCAGGGCGGTCTCGCCGCCACGGCCGGGGGTGACGCCGGCCACCACGTTGGTGCCGTATTCGATACAGCGTTGGGTCTGGAAGGAGCCCTCGCGCCCAGTAATACCCTGGACGAGAAGGCGGGTGTTACGGTCAACCAGGATCGCCATTATCTCCACTCCTTCCGGGGGCTTCCCAGATCAGGTTCGTATGAACAACTCCTTCGGATAGTCGGTGATATCTTGCCAGCCGATAGCGGTAACCAACCCGGTGTCCTCCATCAGCTTCTGTGCCGCTGCGATTCGGTTCTGGTGCACTCGCGGGCTCTCTCCTGCTGGGAGTACGGCGTCTGCTTACCCCGCCGCCTTCACCGCCTGGCGAGTGGCCTCCCACAAGTCGGCGGCGCGGATGAGGGGCAGGCCGGACTCGCGGAGGATGCGCTCACCCTCTTCTAAGTTGGTGCCGGCTAAGCGGACAACGACGGGGACGCGGATGGTCATCTGCTGGTAGGCGTCGACGATGCCCTGAGCGATGACATCGACGCGGGCCATGCCGCCGAAGATGTTGACGAAGATGGTGCGGACGTTGGGGTCTTCGGTGAGGACGCGGAAGGAGTTGATGACACGGGAGACGTCGTTGACAGTGCCGATGTCCAGGAAGTTGGCGGGCTCGCCGCCAGCCAGCTTGATGGCGTCCATGATGGACATGGCCAGGCCGGCACCGTTGACGACGCAGCCGATGTTACCGGTGAGTTTGACGTAGTTGTTGATGCCCAGTTGCTGGGCCTGCACCTCCAGAGGGTCCTCTTCGTCGGGGTCGCGGAGAGCAGCGATCTCCCGATGGCGATAGAGGGCGTTGTCGTCGAAGTTGAGCTTGGCGTCGGCGGCCAGAAGGCGACCGTCGCGGGTGACGACCAGGGGATTGATCTCGGCCAGGGAGCAATCGTTGTCGACAAAGGCCCGGCAGAGACCGGAGATTAGGGGGACGACCGAGCGCATCAGGTCGCCTGTGAGGCCGATGGCCAGGGCGAGCTGCCGTCCCTGGAAAGGCTGGAATCCGATGGTGGGGTCCACTGCCGTTTTATGGATGCGCTCCGGGGTGCGGGCGGCCACCTCCTCAATGTCGACGCCGCCGGCATCGGAGGCCATGACCAGGGGAAGGCCGATGGAGTTGTCGATGACGATCCCTATGTAGAGCTCTCGCTCGACCTGGAGCTGCTCCTCCACCAGGACGCGCTTGACCAGACGGCCCTCGGGTCCGGTCTGGTGGGTGACCAGGCGCATGCCGATGATCTGGCGGGCCGCCTCTCGGGCGCCGTCGGGGCCATCGGCCAGCTTTATGCCGCCACCCTTACCGCGGCCGCCGGCGTGGATCTGGGCCTTAACGGCCACCGGAACGGCCAGTTCGCGGGCGATGGCGGCGGCTTCCTCGGCCTCGGCGGCGACGCGGCCGCTGGGGATGGGGACCCCATAGCGGGCCAGAAGCTCTTTGGCCTGGTATTCGTGAACTTTCATAGCTGGCTCACCACCTCTCTATCATTGAATGACGTAATAAAGGGTTTGGAGGGGCTCCTGACTGGTGCATCTGATGGCAATGGGCTTGTCATTAGCGATGAGAAGGCTACAGGAGATGTCCTGGCCAGTAAGGGGCGGGGTTAGGGCGTATGTCCCGTTACCGACGCATGCGACGATGGCCGTGCGGGGGTTGAATTGGCAGGGCTTTTCGTTAATGGTCTGGCCCTGGAACTGGGCGAGGAAGTCGCTCAGGTTGACGGGTGTGGCGGCTGGGATGGGGGTCGGCGTTGGAGTGCCAGCAGCCGGTGTGGCGGTGGGCGCCGGGGTTCTGGTGAAGGGCGTGGCCACATGAGTCTCTTTGGGTGAGGTCAGCCCGGGCGAGACTGTAGATGGCGGGGTGGGGCTCCTCCTGGGCTGCACGGTGGGGGTCTCGCGGCTGGTCGGGCTCACGGTAGCGGCGGGGCCGCCGCCGTTGCAGGCGAAGGATAGGAGGGCGAGGGTGAGAAGGGAGAGAAGGAGGGGAGAGAAGGGCACGACCAACCTGGGCACTGATAACATCACTGCGGCCTAGTATAATGGCGGGCCCCGGGTGTGTCTAGAAGTGTGGTGTTCCAGGACATGTGAGAGAAGGAGGGGGTGAAAGAAGGGCCTGCCATTGAGCGTGGCCGAAGGGTTGAGAGGGTGCAGCGAACCCTAAAGGCGTTTTGGGACTGGGTGACAGGCCTTCCTGGGCCGTCCTGGGAGAGGGGCCTCCAGCGTTACCTCCGCTACTACAACCGCCAGCGTCCCCATGCCGCCTTGCATTACCAGACCCCTTGGGCCTACGCTCAAGAGCGCCTCGCCCAGATCGGGTCATCTCTCACCTAATGTGAAACACTACATTCCACTACAACTGGCAGCCCAGGGTTGGTTCTCCCAGAGGAGCCCCCGGATGAAGCGGAGACTGCCGGTGATACGCGGTCCGTACCAGCACAGGTGCTTACCCTCTACTAAATAGATACGTCCGTCCCGCGCCGCTGAGACCTCCTTGTATGTCCTCAGCTCGTGTACATGCTTGGGCTCGAATCGGTACGGCTCGTCGGGCAGCAGGATGACCTCCGGGTCCCGACGGGCCATCTCCCCTAGATCCACTCTGGGGTAGCGCTCCCGGCGGTCCCCGAAGATGTTGACCCCGCCGCAGGTGGCGATGAAATCGTGGATGTAGGTATCCGGCCCGATGCTTATCCAGGGGTTGCGCCAAATGGGGCAGAACACCCGCAGGGGAGGGCGGCGCTCGTTGGCAGCCCGGGTCTCAGCCAGGGCCGCCTCAGCGGCCTCGATGATGGGACGGGCGGTGTTCAGAGAGCCCGTCATCGCCGCCAGTTGCCGCATCATCTCTACGGCACCAACGACAGTGCGTGGGAAGGTGACGAAAACCGTCAGCTCGGCCTCAATGAGCTGGTCGATGTCCTCCCGGCGGTTCTCTTCGGCGTTGGCGATGATCAGGTCGGGCGCCAGTTCGCGCACCCGTGCCAGGTTCGGGTTCCTGGTGCCGCCGACCTTGGCCTTGGTGGCCACGCCCCCCTTGGGTTCGATGCAGAACCTGGTTACGCCCACCACCGCCTCGCCCAGGCCGAAGGCGAACAACGTTTCCGTCAGGCTGGGCACCAGAGAGACGATGCGGCGGGGCTGAGCCTCGATCTCTACTGGGTGCCCCAGCGCATCAATAAATGTGGTCACAAGAATCTGACATCGCCTCCAGACAAGCTAGCCGATGGTGACCTCGGCGGTATTGCGATCGTTGCCGCGGTAGTATTCTACCTGAACCCTGTCCCCGGCTCGGTAGACCGTCAGGGCGCGGAAGAGGTCGCCGCTAGTCTGGATTTCGATGTCGGCTATCTTGACGATGATGTCTCCTGGCTCCAGGCCAGCCTGATCGGCAGGGCTGCCCCGCTGCACTGCTCGCAGGCCAACGCCATGATCGACAGGAAGGTTGAAGCTTTCGGCCAGGGAGGGAGTGATCGGCACGATGGTCACACCGAGAAAGCCACGCTCGATTCGCCCCTTCTCGATCAGCTCCTGGACGATGGGCCTGGCCGTATCGATGGAGATGGCGAAGCCGATGCCCTCGGCGCCACCGATGATCGCTGTGGTGATGCCGATAACCTCGCCCTTGGTGCTGACTAATGGGCCACCGGAGTTGCCGGGGTTGATGGAGGCGTCGGTCTGGATGGCGCCCGGGATGGTCACGCCGCACTCCTCTTCCTCGATGAGGCGGTCCTTGGCGCTGACTACACCTTTGGTGACGGTGGGGCCGCCGGGCAGATTGAGGGCGTTGCCGATGGCCACTACATCCTCGCCCACTTGGACGGCCATGGCGTCGCCCGGCACGACCGGAATGAGATTGCTGGCGTCGATCTGGAGGACGGCCAGGTCTGTGGGCACATCCTGGCCCACAATACGGGCGGGGAACTTGCGGCCGTCGCTGAGGGTGATAGTGATGGTGCGGGCGGGCTGGTCGCACGTATTAGGCTGGACGACCACGTGGTTATTGGTGACGATGTGTCCTTTCTCGTCGATGACGAAGCCGGTGCCGACGCCTTGGCTGGGGACTAACTGTCCGAAAACGTCCAAGGTGGCTGCCTCACTCAGGATGTGTACTACCGAGGGCCGCAGCCGCTCCACCAGCTCCGCTGTGGAGGAGGCGGGTTCTGGAGAGGGCTTCGGGCTCGTTATCGTAGGTGTGGCCGTGGCTGTGGGGCTGGGCACAGCCGTGGGCGTAGCCCCTCCGGCGCCACAGCCTACACTCAGGATCGCTAGGGCGAAGAGAGACAGGGCCAAGACAGATGTGCGTCGCAATGCGATCACCTCCTTCGCTCAGTCACTGTTTAGAGGATACAACACCGAGAATGATCGCGTCTGAGCTGTCCGTTTTCACAGCTACCTATTAACCAGGGTGTCATCCGTTTTAGAATGAAAGAGGGGGACTGCCATGGCTGACAGTATTCCGAGCACCGCTAAGGCAATCGACCGCAAGGCGCGGCTGAGCATACCGGCGCAGCCGGTTCTCACGCAGGACCCAAGCAGCGCGTCCACAAGTGGAACGCGGTCTAGCTGGCTGATCCCCAGCCGCCCTGTGATTGGCATTACCCGGACCGGCAACTTCATTCAGGAGATACCCTAATGACGCATCGAATCATTGAGCACGAATGGCTTGGACCTTCTACTTGCCGGATCGTAGTAACAGCTCCGGATATTGCTCGTGTCCGGCAGGCTGGTCAATTCGTTATTCTACGGATTAATGAGAAGGGCGAAAGATTCCCGCTGACCATCTGTGATGCCGACCCCATGCAAGGAACCCTTTCACTTGTCTTCCAGACCGTAGGTAAGTCCACCTATCATTTAGCTCGCTTACGAGTCAGTGATACTATCCAGGACATCACCGGCCCTTTAGGACAACCTTCTCGTATCCAGAAATACGGCACCGTAGTTTGTATCGGCGGAGGCATCGGGATTGCACCAATTTACCCAATCGCTGCGGCAATGAAATCGGTTGGTAACCGAGTGATCTCCATTATCGGAGCACGGACCAAAGAGTTACTCATCCTTGAATCCGATATGCGGAAGATATCTGATGCACTCAGAGTATGCACTGATGACGGTAGTTACGCACGCAAGGGTTTTACTTCGGATCTGTTGAAGGAACTGATTGCGGAAGGGGTGAAAATAGATTTGGTCGTCGCCATCGGACCTGTTCCGATGATGAAAGTTATTGCAGATATTACTCGTGACCAGACGATAGGAACAATCGTTAGCCTAAATCCGATCATGGTTGATGGGACAGGTATGTGTGGTTGTTGTCGGGTCTCAGTCGGTGGCGATACTAAATTTGCCTGTGTGGATGGCCCGGAATTTGATGGGCATGAGGTGAATTTTGAGGAGTTGATGCATCGGTTGAGGACTTATCTTCCCCAGGAAAAGATCGCGCTTGATACATTCATTGCAACCGTAGGAATTAGAGGTTTACATAATAATGGTGGCTGATGATGAGCCCAAACTTCAAGAAGTAAGGGTTCCACGTCAAAAGATTCCGCGTCAGATAATGCCGGAACAGGCTCCTGAGGTGCGGATTACTAACTTTAACGAAGTAGCCTTAGGCTTCAGTCCTGAATTGGCGCTTAAGGAAGCCACGCGTTGTATCCAGTGCAAAAAGCTTGTCTGCGTTGAAGGATGCCCGGTAGGAATTGATATCCCGGGCTTCATTAAACTAATTAGGGAAGAACATTTTATTGAAGCCGCTCATAAGATCAAAGAAGCTAACAGTTTGCCTGCCATGTGTGGTCGGGTCTGCCCTCAGGAAGACCAATGCGAGAAGGAATGCCTGCTCGGTATTAAGGGTCAACCGGTGGCTATTGGTGCCTTAGAACGCTTTGCAGCTGATTATGAAAGAGATCAAGGTGCGGTTGAAATACCCTCGCTTCCCGAGAAAACCGGTAGAAGCGTGGCTGTCATCGGTTCGGGCCCCGGCGGCTTAACTTGTGCAGGTGATCTCGCAAAGTTGGGGCATGAGGTCACCATCTTTGAAGGACTCCATAAGGCTGGCGGCGTCTTGGTTTATGGCATCCCCGAATTCAGGCTACCCAAGGCAATCGTGGAGGCTGAGGTAGATTACCTCAAACAGTTGGGGGTAAAACTAGAGGTAAATAAACCAATTGGGAGAATCGCCAGTCTTAATGACTTGTTCAATTCAGGTTTTGATGCTGTCTTCATCGGCACGGGTGCAGGTTTGCCTCTTTTTCTTCATATCCCCGGTGAAAACCTTAATGGGGTCTACTCGGCAAATGAATATCTCACGCGGAGTAATCTCATGAAGGCATACCTCTTTCCGCAACATGATACGCCTATTATCCGAGCACGCCGCGTGGCGGTGATTGGCGGTGGTAACATCGCGATGGATGCGGCACGTACGGCACTCCGGTTGGGTGCAGAAGCAGTGTATCTAATCTATCGGCGTTCGCGTGATGAGATGCCGGCACGGCGTGATGAAGTCTTGCACGCCCAAGAAGAAGGTGTCAAATTTATGCTATTGTGGAACCCCGTTGAGGTTCTGGGCAATGCTGATGGCTGGGTCAGTGGATTAAGATGTATTCATATGGAGTTAGGGGAACCGGACGAGAGCGGGCGGCGTAGACCAGTACCGGTCAAGGGGTCAGAATTTGAAATTCCGATTGATGCGCTCATTGTCGCTATTGGTAATGGCCCTAATCCCATACTTTTACGCGCCACCCCCGATCTCGCACTAACCGAAGAGGGCACGCTTCGAGTTAATCCGGAGACACTGGCTACTTCAATGAAGGGCGTTTATGCCGGTGGTGATATCGTGACTGGGGCGGCTACAGTGATACAGGCTATGGGGCACGGCAAAATTGCCGCACGTTCAATTGACTCGTTCTTAAGAAACGAAACTACGCAATAAATCTCTGGAATTCTGGCTTTTGTCAGTGTTCTTGCTTTTCACCGCGAGTTCAGCGTTGGATCGTTTCCATGTACTCGGCGATGGCGTCGATGTGGATCTTCTCTACCGCTATCTCCGGCGCGTAGACGATCTCGTCTGCCGCCCAGACCAGCGTTGGCTTGCCCTGCTTCGATACCCCGATGACCCCGTTGAGCACGTTGCGGATGTTGTCGTTGAGACGCAGGGTGTTGGGCTTGATCGGCTCCGCCAGGCGCCCGTCGCGGATGACGTAGGAGTCGGCGACGACGGTGCCGGTGAAGTCCCCGGCTCTCAGGCCGTTCACCGGATAGGTGTACCAGATGCGCCCGATGTAGAGGCCATCGCCCACCAGCCGCGCCAGCTCCTCCGTCGATTCGATCTCGCCCGGGACGATGACGTTGGTGGAGTGGATACCGGGCTGGGCGTCGAAGTGGCGGCCGCCGCCGGGGGCGAAGCGGAAGCCGTTACGGGGCGCGAAGGCGGAGAGCCAATCTCTGGGGTCGGCGCCCAGCTTCTCCTTCGCCTTGGGGTCTCGCTGAAGCCGCTGCGACTCGTAGTAGTTGGAGAGGAGCCCCACCAGGATGCCATCCCTGATGAGGTCTGTGCGGCCCGTGGGCAGCCCCTCGCAGGTGATCCCCTTGGAGCCCACCAGCCCGGGCGCGGCGCCATCGTCGTAAAGACTGAACTTGGGCGAGGCGACCTGCTTCCCCACCTGGCCCATGAAGGGCGAACCCGCGGCGTAGAAGATGCCGGTGCTTAGCCCTGGCAGCACCAGGTGGTGCAGGAGCTCCATCACAGCCTCGCGCCCGAAGACCACCCGGTACTCGCCGCTGGACACCCGCACGCCGCCGATGCCGCCGATGGCGTTCTGGGCCGCCTCGCGACCGGCCTCGTCAGTGAAGCCGGATAGGGTGGTCGAGGCGCCGTAGCCGCTCCCCTTGGACTGCTCCCGCTCCACCATGGCGGTTAGGAACGACATGATGAGGGTCGATTCGTCGGTCTGCACCTGGGGCAGGGCGCAGGAGGCGATCGCCATGCGCTCCTGGAGGATAGTAACGTCGCCGCCGACGATGAGGCCCAGATCCCGCAGACGGTCCGGGCTGCCGGCGATCTCGCTCAGGCTCTCGGCGGATTGGAAGACCCGCAGGGCGCCGTTGACCACCCGCCAGCCGGCATCCACCAGGTCAGAGTCCTCGATCTCCATCACCTGCGGGTCGTGGTAAGCGGTGAGCCTCCGCTGCTCGCCCGTGGGGCGGGCCAGGGTGGTGAACTCGGGGTCGGCCACGGCGCCCTTGCGGGCCTTCTCCAGGGCCGAGCGCACGCCCTCGAGGGAGATGTCGCTGGGCTCGGAGCCGAAGCCGACGCGGCGCGGCCCGCCTTCTTCCGTTCGCCCTGAGCCTGTCGAAGGGCCGCGAAAGACAGCCTGGACGCCGACGCCGTAGTTGACGGCGGACTTGGGCTCCTCGACGCCGTTGCAGGGGATGTGGGAGGTGTAGTTGAGGCGCGTCAGCAGGACACCATTGGCGGAGACGAAGACCTCCGCCTCCTCCACGTCCTCCTGGGCGCGCAGGAGGGCGAGCCCGTCATGGGCCGCTTGGGCGAGGGTGCTCAGGGGTAACACTAGACTTCCTCCTCGTCATTAGATGGTGGGGGCAACGCAGCGGGCCCTTCGTCGCTAGACGCGATATGGATGCCCCGCTGCTCTCGCAAGGCCTCGATGCGATTGACTGGGTGCAGGAGCTGGCGGAGGCGTGGGCCCATCACGTCATCATAGGCGCGTTGTGTGGAGGTTAGGCGTTTACCAAGCGTTTCTAGCGATTCGTTGAACTTATGCCACTCCTTAAAGAAGCGTCCGAAAAGCCCGACGATCTCCTCTGAAGCTCTCTGGAGGGCGAAGCTGTGGATCGCCTGGCGCATCAGCGCCAGCACGGCAAACAGCGTCAGCGGCGAGCAGCACACCACATTCTGCCGCAGGGCGTCTTCCAGCAGATTGGTGTCGTGCTCATGGGTAAAGGAGTACACGCTCTCGCTGGGGATGAACAGCAGCGCGTAGTCCACGGTCCCTTCTTGGGGGTCGATGTATTCCCGGCCAGCAACATCCTTCACCCGCTGGCGAACGTCCCGCAGGAACGCCGAACGGTGCTGGTCCCGCTCCATGTCCGTGCCGCTGTCCAGGTATCGCACATAGTTGTCCAGCGGGAACTTCACGTCCATGTTCACGCGCAGGCCGCCGGGGAGCAGGAAAACGAAGTCCGGCCGCGAGCCGGACCCCTCGAGCGTCACCTGCTTGTAGTAGTTAATGCCCTCCACCATGCCCACCAGACGCAGGATGTCCTCGGCCATGCGTTCACCCCACTGCCCACGGGCTTTGCTGCTGCTCAGGGCCTCCCGTAAGGTGACGGTGGAGACCGTGAGGGCATCTGCCTGCTTACCCAGGGCTTTGATCTGCTCACTTAGGGTGCTGAACTGCTGGCCCCGCTCATTCTCCACCTTCCGGACCAGCTCGTTCATTTCTTTTAGGGAGCCACTCATTTGCTCTAGGCGCTGGTCAATAAGCTGCTTCTTAGTGTCCAGGTCGCGCTCAGTGGCCTCTGCTTGACGAGCGAAGCGCTCGCCTGCCAACTCCGCTAGGTTCCGCGACGCGTCACGCAAAGCGGAGGCATCGATGGTTGCGCGGCGGCTGGCCAGCCAGACCACCACGCCAACGAGGATGGCAAGCGCTATGAATAAGATGATGCTTAGGGGTTCCATATTACACCGTCTAGCCGCCCACCAGTCGCGCGCGGCTGCGCATGGTCGGGCCGCCGTTGGACATGCGCTCCGCGTTCGCCCTGAGCTTGTCGAAGGGCATTGTCTCCCTCGGCGAGCGCTGAGCCCTGTCGAAGTGCGAGCCTACGAAACACCGCATCCTGCTAGCCCCTGCCCAGACTGGATAGAGCCTGAATCCGAGACCAGTTGCCCTTAATCAAAGCCTCCTTCCTGGCCCTGGACCACCCCTTGATTTGTCGTTCGCGACTGAGCGCCTCTTCTCGCGTAGGAAACTCCTCCGAGAATATCAGGCGTACCGGTCTCCGTGTCCTGGTGTAGCCGTCCATCTCTCCGGCGTGGTGCGCGGCAACGCGCGCATCAAGGTTGTCTGTGTGTCCCAGGTAGTAAGAGCCGTCGGCACAGCGCAGGATGTAGACCCAGAAGCTCATGCGTCTATTATCGCTCATCCGCTTGTCGCCTCATCCTTCGACAGGCTCAGGATTCGCGGTTCTGACTTGTCCTTCGACAAGCTCAAGACGAACGGTGTGGAAGCGCCGCGCAGTCCCACTCCGCTACATCCCCGTGAGCCCGGTGCGGCTCCGAGTCGTCGGGGCGCCGTTGGAGATGCCCTTGGTCTGCATCGGCTGCCCCTTGCCGCTGAGGGACAAGATCAACCCGCATTGTAGCCACGGTGGCAGCAAACGTCTACAGGCGGGCGCCGGCCCGGCCGGAGTAGACGGCTGGGCGCCTGCTGATCGGAAGACCCTACGCCAGGTCGGCTTCGAGCGGATGTGGCTGTGGCGCGGGTTCTAGGCTCGGCCCTTGGGTTCACGGATGCGGGAACAGGATGCCAGCTTGTCGGGTGGCTAGGGTAGCCACGGTCTGGTATACTGTAGGTGAGTTGGGGGTAGGCTGAGGAGCCTACCCAGCTCCTTTTTGCGAGGAAAGAGATGTACGGACGCTGGCTGCGGAATAGCTTCATATACCTCCTCATCCTGGTGGCCATAGTAGCCATCGGGTTTACAGTCTTCTCCGGCAGCGGGTCGACAAAGGTGAAGCAGGATCTCACGCAGTTCATAGAGGAAGCTAAGGCTGGGCAGATTATCAGCGTTGAGGTGGACGGCAACAACCTTACCTATAAGTTGAGGGGGGACGACTCCACCTACAAAACGCAGATGGAGAAGGGCGATACAGTCCGTGAGGTGCTCACCCAGAATGCTGGGCTCCAGCCGGACCAGTTCCCCACAATCACACTCAAGCAGCCCAGCCAGTGGGGCAACATCCTGGGGATGCTCGTACAGTTCCTGCCGATCCTGATCATCGTGGCGATACTGTTCTTCTTCCTCCGTCAGGCTCAGGGAGGCAACACCCAGGCGATGAACTTCGGCAAGAGCCGGGCCCGCGTGTTCAGCGGAACTCGGTCCAGTGTGACGTTCGCGGACGTGGCCGGGGTGGACGAGTCGAAGGAGGAGCTCAAAGAGGTCGTGGAGTTCCTGAAATACCCCGAGAAGTTTGCGGCCCTGGGGGCGCGGATCCCCAAGGGGGTCCTCCTGGTGGGGCCGCCGGGAACGGGGAAGACGCTGCTGGCAAAGGCGGTGGCGGGAGAGGCCGGTGTGCCGTTCTTCTCCATCAGCGGCTCAGAGTTCGTGGAGATGTTCGTGGGGGTGGGCGCCTCGCGGGTGAGGGACTTGTTCGATCAGGCGAAGCGCAACTCCCCCTGCATCGTGTTCATCGACGAGATCGACGCTGTGGGACGTCACCGGGGGGCGGGCCTGGGCGGCAGCCACGACGAGCGGGAGCAGACCCTGAACCAGATCCTGGTGGAGATGGACGGGTTCGACACCAACACCAACGTCATCGTGGTGGCGGCAACCAACCGGCCGGACATCCTCGACCCCGCCCTGCTGCGGCCGGGGCGGTTCGACCGGCAGGTGGTGCTGGACCGGCCAGACATCAAGGGCCGCAAGGCGATCCTGGAGGTGCACTCTAAGGGCAAGCCCTTGGACGGCGATGCGAAGCTGGAGGTGCTGGCCAAGCAGACGCCGGGGTTCTCCGGGGCCGACCTGGCCAACCTCGTCAACGAGGGGGCGATCTTGGCGGCACGGCGGGGGAAGAAGAAGATCACCATGGCCGAGCTCGACGAGGCCGTGGACCGGGTCATCGCCGGGCCCGAGCGCAAGAGCCGTGTCATCAGCAAGAAGGAGCGGGAGATCATTGCTTACCACGAGGCGGGACACGCCCTGGTGGGATTTCTGCTGCCCAAGGCGGACCCGCCCTACAAGATCAGCATCGTCTCTCGCGGCATGGCTGGGGGCTTCACCCGCTTCCTGCCGGAGGAGGACCGCCGCCTTTACTCCAAGACCCAGTTCCACGATATGCTGGCCGCCACCCTGGGTGGCCTCGTGGCCGAGGAGCTGGTCTTCGGGGAGATGACTACCGGTCCCCAGGACGATGTGGACCGCGCTACGCGGCTGGCTCGACAGATGGTGACCCAGTGGGGTATGAGTGAGCGGCTAGGCCCCCGCACCTTCGGCCGCAAAGAGGAGTTGGTGTTCCTGGGCAGGGAGATTTCCGAGCAGCGGAACTACAGCGAGAAGGTGGCGGAGGAGATCGACGAAGAGGTGCGCCAGATCATCGACAAAGCCTACCAGACGGCGAGGCGGGTGCTGATGGGCAACCGCAAGAAGCTGGAACAGATTGTGGCCCACCTGCTGGAGGAAGAGACGATAGAGGGTGAGGCGCTGCTAACTATCCTCAAGACCCCTCCCGACGCCGAGCTGGCGCCCTTGCCGCAGGAGAAGAAGCCCCCGGAGGTCCCAGTGCCCGGGGAGAGCGAGCCGGCCAAGCCGCCCGTCTCGCAGCCGAAGACGGGGCTGGCCTGGGAGACGCAGGCTCGGCTGGAATCCGAGCCCCGATAGCACATTTCCTACGGAGTCAGCACAGCTTTCCCCGTGCTGCTGTTGGCTTATAGATTCGCTAGGGTTTGATTAGCTTTCTCCCAGAGGGGGAAGGTACGGCCAACGGCGGCCCTGGTTCTTGGCTGTGGCGACGTGGACGGCGGTGGTGGCCGAGCAGCCCATAGTGGCGGGCATGATGGGCCTCCCCGGTCAGCTATTCCTTCCAGAAGCGGTAGAAGTGGTGGACGGGGCCGTGGCCGCGGCCGATGGGGTAGGCATGGCGCAGGGCCTCCGTAAGGTACTCTTTGGCCTGCCCCACGGCCTCGGCCAGGGGCTCGCCTCGGGCCAGGAAGGCAGCGATGGCGGAGGCGAAGGTGCAGCCGGTGCCGTGGGTGCTGGTGGTCTCGATGCGGGGGGCTGCGTACTCCCGGAACTGGCGGCCGTCGTACAGGAGGTCCACGGCTACATGTCCCTGCCGGTGGCCTCCTTTCACCACCACAGCCCCGGCCCCCATGGCTACGATCTCCCGGGCGGCGCGGCGGATTTCGTCCGCGGAGTCCAGATCGCGTCCCGTGAGGATTGCGGCCTCGGGCAGGTTGGGGGTGACCACGGTAGCTAGGGGCAGCAGAAGATCGCGCAGGGCAGCCACGGCCTCCCGCCGCAGAAGGGAATCGCCGCTCTTGGCCACCATGATCGGGTCGATGACCAGGTTAGGTAGAGCGTGCTCCTTCATCTTTCGGGCCACGACCTCGATAATGGCGGCGTTGGCCAGCATACCCGTCTTGGCGGCGTCCGGCCTGATGTCGCTGACCACGGCGTCGATCTGGGCAGCCACCATCTCTGGCGGCAGCTCGTGCACGGCTGTGACGCCCAGGGTGTTCTGGGCGGTGACGGCGGTCAGGGCGGAGGTACCGTATACCCCCAGGGCGGCGAAGGTCTTGAGATCGGCCTGGATGCCGGCACCACCGCCTGAGTCTGAGCCCGCGATGGTCAGGGCCGAGGGCATCACTACTCTAACGTAGGTGCGCGGAAAGCGAACGTCAAGGCAAGAACCCTTCAGGGATCCTGCTGGGCTATAATAGGTCAGCGAAGGAGGCAGAAATGATCGAGCGCATCCGTGTCATCACCCGCGGCCGGGAGCGGCTGGAAGAGATCACCTCCCGCGTCAACGATATCCTGGGCCGATTGAAGGTGGAGGAGGGGGTATGTCACCTGTACGTGCCCCACACCACGGCTGGCCTCATCGTCAACGAGAACGCCGACCCGGATGTAGAACGCGACATCCTGGAGCGGCTGGAGGCGCTGGCGCCCCGCAGTGGACGCTACCACCATACCGAGGGGAACGCCCACGCCCACGTCAAGGCTAGCTTGGTGGGCCACTCCCTGACCATACCTATCGAGGGAGGGAAGCTGGCCCTGGGCCACTGGCAGGGCGTCTTCCTGGCTGACTTCGACGGGCCCCGGGATCGGACGGTGATCGTGACGGCGATCCCCACGGCCAAAGTGCCCACTGAGGAGATAATCCCGGAGGAGTTCCGGAGGCGGTTGTGAGCCGGCCATGAGCGACGACGCTGCGTTCATGCGCATAGCTCTCGAAGAGGCGCAGGCGGCGGCCGCTGAGGGGAACAAGCCCTTCGGTGCCGTCATCGTTCGCCAGGGCCAGGTGGTGGGCCAGGGGCACAACCTCGTGGAGAGCGACCACGACCCTACGGCTCACGGTGAGATGGTGGCCATCCGCGTCGCCTGCCGGATGCTCCAGGCCACATATCTGGAGGGGGCCACTCTCTACACCACTTGCGAGCCCTGCCTCATGTGCACTTCAGCTGTCATGTGGGCCAGGATCAGCCGTGTGGTCATGGGGGCTGTGTGGGCGGATATCCCAGGCTACTTTCACCCGGAAAAGGGATCGCTGCTGGGGCTGGCCCAACACCTGCGGTACCCGTTTGAGTACGTGGCTGGCGTGCTCAGGGACGAGTGCGTGAAGCTCTACACCGAGGAGGCCAAGTGACCTTTTGGGGCTCTCCTCTGGCAGAAGGGATACTATGAGCACATCCTCCGGAAAGGGTGGGCTGTCTGCATAGTTGCCCAACGGATTTTCGAGAACCCGTTGTGGGCTGGGCTGGTGGACTCGCCCCATGGGTATCCATTCCTGGGAGGAATGCTGTGGACAGGCTTGCGGGTGACCTGAAGGTCGCCCCTACATGCAGGAGGAAACATGCAGGCTCTGGAAGGAATTCGGGTACTGGATCTGAGCATCTGGCAGCAGGGGCCTATGGCCACGGCGATGTTGGCCGACTGGGGCGCCGACGTCATCAAGATCGAGGGGCCGGACTCGCCGGACCCGGGCCGCGCTATGGTCCGCTACGAGGTGACCCCTGGCGGCCCCAACGCCTACTTCGAGACCCACAACCGCAATAAGCGGGGCATCGTCCTGGACCTGAAGAGCGACCGCGGGCGGCAGCTCTTCTACCGCCTGGTGGAAGGGGCTGACGTGGTGACACAGAACTTCCGGCCGGGGGTCAGCGACCGATTGGGCATCGACTACGAGACGCTCTCCCGGATCAACCCGCGGCTGATCTACTGCTCGGCCTCAGGGTTTGGGTTGAAGGGGCCGGATGCCGGCCTGCCGGCGCTGGACCCCCTGGCCCAGGCCCGGGGTGGCGTGATGAACGTGACGGGAGAGCCGGAGACGCCGCCCACCCGCACGTTCAACGGTTTCGCCGACCAGGTCAGCGCCTTCCTCCTGGCCTACGGCATCGTGCTGGCCCTGTTCCACCGGGAGCGCACTGGCCAGGGGCAGACGGTGGATGGGTCTCTCCTCCAGGCGACCATCGCCTGCCAGGCCTTCAACATCTCCAGCTACCTGATGTGCGGCACCTACGCTGGCTCTCCCATCCCCAGGATTTCGCGCAGGCTCACCAGCCCCCTCTGGAATCACTATAAGGCGCAGGACGGCAAGTGGGTGATGCTGACTATGGCCCAGCCGGGGCGCTACTGGCCGTCCTTCCGCCGGGTGATGCAGGAGGCGACGGGCGAGGCCCTGCAGCCGGAGGAGATGAGCATCGACTGGCTCAGCAGCCACTTCGGGGAGCTGATGCAGCTCGTAGGCAGGCTGGACGCGCTCTTCGCCACGCGCACGGCGCGGGAGTGGGTGGAGCTGCTGCGGCGGCACGATATGCTTATCGAGGTGGTGCAGGACTACCAGGAGTTGGTGACCGATCCCCAGGTGGTGACGAACAGCATGATTGCGACGCTGGAGCACCCGGCCCACGGGCCCCTGCGGATGGTGGCGCCCGCGGTGAACCTGAGCACGACGCCGGGACGGATCGAGAGGCCGGCGCCGGAGTTCGGGCAACATACGGAGGAGGTGCTGCTAGAGGTGGGCTTCTCCTGGGAGGAGATCGAGGCGCTGCGTGGCGAGGGGGCCATTGGCCCGCGGGCCGCTTCCCCTGGTTCTCGCTAAGGCTCGGGGGCTTTGCTGGGGGCGTCCATCATCACCCTCAGCCTGCGCAGGGTGCGGAAGAGGATAACCCGGACATTGGCCTCGCTTAGGCCCACGATGCGGGCGATCTGGCCGCTGCTGAGGCCAGCATCGAACTTGAGGGCAATGATATCCTGCTCGCGTTGGGGGAGCTTTCGTAGGCATTCCAGGAGAGAGGCCACATCTTCCCGCAGGACGACATCCTGCTCCACGGAGACGCTGCTGGGGGAGATGGCGTAGAGAATGTCTGGATCTACCACGGGCTCACGGCCGCGCCTACGGCCATAGCTGGTCACGACGTTGCGGGCGATGGTGAAGAGCCAGGTGGAGAAGGCCTCTTCGTGGCGGAGGGAATCAGCCTTCACGAAGGCCCGCTCGAAGACCTCAGCGACGAGGTCTTCGGCCAGGGGGACACTCTGAACACGGCCGTAGACGTAAGCGAAGACGCGGGGTAAGAACCGCTTGTATCTTTCCGCGAACTCGTCCAGGCGACTGGCCGCTGCGGCTGTAGCATCGGCCCTCGGAGAGGTAAGCAGATTGGAGAGTATGGGCATCTTCGATACGGTCTTCCTGCTAGAAGGCTTGCCTCAACAGCAGGCCTCGGTTTTAATGTAGAATTAGATTTCTACAATTCTTAGCACTCACTATACGGTGGTGATTTCAAAGCTGTCAACCCTTTGCATGACAATAACCAGAGGAAATGCCCGACAGTGGGGCCAGAAGGCCGGGGGATAGAGCTATGCCCAAGAGATGGAACTTCCTCAGCAACTACGGACTGGTGCTTGTTCACCTGTTCCAGGATCCCCACGCTACCCTGCGAGAGGTCGCCCGCGGCGCCGATCTAACCGAGCGCGCCGTCTATCAGATAGTGCGCGACTTGGAGGAGAACGGCTTCATTGAGAAAAAGCGGGTAGGCCGGCGCAACGTCTATACGGTTAACGAATCGGCCCTTCTGAGCTACCCCGTATACGGCAACCTGAACGTGGCCCAACTGATCTCGGCGCTGCGTCGCATCCAGCTAGAAGAGCGCAGGGCCGTGTCGACCTAGGCTGTACTGTCCCAGGGTCGTAGCGACGCCCTGGCGGGGGAGCTGGGCAACGTTCGATCTGCCTGTTGGGCCAGGGGCATTCACCCACCCACGCACTAGCGCTGGCGCAAACCGTACATCCCTTACGGGCTCGATGTGGGGAGGAGCGCTGGCGCAGCAAGGTTATCCCCCGCTCCTTCGATGAAAAGAGCGCCCTCAATGTCTGCTTCGCCAGCCTCCTGCGGGCCAGCGGATGCTGGCAACAGGTCCGTATGACCGACTGGGACTGACTACAGATGGATCGCTTCAGGAGCTCTATGGCCAAGGGGAGAGGACACAACACGACCCATTGCGCAAAGAGGCTCTCAGGGAGGGGATGGCTTGAACCACGATGCCCACCTTTACAGGAGGCTGTGCGGACTTGACCTCCAGCTTCGCTAGCATTGAATCCGTTTGATCTTGACGCGTTTCTGATTTCAACTCTGTCACCTTCTCCCTTAAATCATGGGCGCTAGCTGACCCGAAAATGCCAATTGTGGCCTTCGCCGCCTTGACATTTGGTCCTACAGGGTTGATACTGACAAGCCAAGGAGGTTGTCCTAATGGAAGCGAAAATCATAAAGCTTTCGGAGCTGAAGAAGACACCAGAAGAGCGTGAAGCTGAACGTTTAGTGTCCCAACTTGATGCTGTCAACGCCATCGAAGTTGCGCTGGGGCCCTCTGATTCGCCGAGAAAGGTCACTAGTCTTTTCAGACGAGCGGCAAAAACCCTGGGTAAGCAGATCAGAATAAGAAGAAGAGACGATAAGGTTTACGTCGTCCTGCGGTAGCCTGGCACTAAGCGCGGCCCCTCTCACTCCCACTCGATAGTCCCCGGCGGCTTCGGCGTGAGTCGTAAACCATGCGGTTGACGGCGGATGCCTTGTTGCTGCTGCGCTCGGCGATGCCCTGTTCTTGGGAATGGTGGGGTCGTGAGGGCAGGGGTACGAACCCCCAGTAGCGGGCGAAGGCGGTGTACATCTCGCGGATGTCAGTGTCGTACGGGCAGGCGCGAATGATGGTGGCCTTCAGGTTGTTGTGGCGGACCACCCTGGGCACGTCCCGAAGGAGACGCCCCCCAAGTCCTCAATTCGACGGAAGTACTGATAGCACTCCTCCTTCGTTGCGGCGGCCATCTCCTCATCGAGGATGTGGCTGGCGTGGGCAAGACGATGCTGGCCCGAAGCCTGGCCAGCCGGCCCATCTCCAGAGGGAAGGCACGGTCCAGCGCCCCGCCTACTATGTGACCTACCGTCCTGGCTGCCCGGCGGTTGGTTAGCTCGTCCACTACTTCATTTGATGTGGTAGTGTACTAGAGCAGGTTTTCCCATTGCTTAGAGCCACGCCAGGACTGACCTTTGTTCTCCTCCTGCTGGCGGAGGCTTCCCTACTGCTAGCGGCTGCTTGCAGCGGAGGCGGCACGAGCCCCCTCCCGGTAAGTACGCTGATGTTCTTGCCAGCAGGGTCGCCGCCACCGGTGCTCTCGTCTAGCCCGGCGGTGCCATTGGCGAGCCCTACGGCGTCCCGACAGGTGACTCTAGTCGCTGTGGGTGATGTCATGCTGGGGCGCATCATCGGCGACAGGGTCCGCGGGTTCGGGCCGCCTTACCCGTTCGAGTTGGTTGCCGATACCCTGCGCCAAGCGGACGTGACTTTCGCCAACCTGGAGTCGCCCCTGACCGAAGGTGGCGAGCCGGAGCCCAAGGACTTCGTGTTTCAGGGCCCGCCCGAGGCAGCGCGGGGGCTGGCCGAGGCTGGCATCGACATCGTTTCCGTGGCCAACAACCATGCCTTGGACTACGGGCTGTGGGGGCTGGCGGAGACGCGCGCTGCCCTGGAGTCAGCGGGCGTGGCCTACGTGGGTGTTGGGGATAGCGAGGCGGTGGCCCGCTCTCCGCGGATCATCGAGCGGAACGGGCTGCGGCTCGCGTTCTTGGCTTACGTGAACACCCCCAGGGATAGCGTCAGCGGCTTCGATGTAGCGGGGACTGCCGCCACTACCCGCCGTCCCGGCGTGGCCTGGGCGACGCTGGAAGTGGTGGCGGCCGACGTGGTTGCCGCCGCCGCCCACGCCGATATCGTGGTCGTTTCTCTCCACGCTGGCCTCGAGTACCAAGAGTTGCCCAGCGACCTCCAGGTGGCGGTGGCCCATGCTGCCATCGACGCCGGCGCCAGGCTGGTCCTGGGACACCACCCTCACGTCCTCCAGGGCATCGAGCGCTACCGGAGCGGTCTCATCATCTACAGCCTGGGCAACTTCGTCTTTGACCTCGACAGCGTGGACTATGCCCAGCCGGGCTTGCCTTCCGCCCTCTCGGCCGTCCTTGAAATCGGGCTCACACGGGAAGGCGTCGTGGATTGTCGGCTGCTGCCCATCGCGATCGATCCAGCCGATGGGCGCCCCTATCCGGCCAGCGGCGAACAGGCAGCGGCGGTGTTGGAACGGATGAGCCGCCTCTCGGACGGCTCATGCGGGCTGGGGTCTACGCCTTCGCCCCTGCCCGATCGGTGATGCCGGGGGCGGGGAAGGCCGAGGCCAGCTCCTCCACATCCCGCCGCACTTCTGTCAGCACCCTCTCCTCCTCGCGGTTCTCCAAGACCTGGGTGATGAAGCCCGCGATGCGCTTCATCTCGTCGGGGCCCATGCCGCGGCTGGTGAGCCCCGGGGTACCTAGGCGCAGGCCGCTGCCCACCGCCGGGGGTCGCTGGTCGAAGGGGATGGTGTTTTTGTTGGCGTAGATTTCTGCCGCTTCCAGCGCCCTCTCGGCCCTGGTGCCGGAAAGCCCTTTGGCGCCGACGTCCACCAGCACCAAGTGGTTATCGGTGCCGCCGGAGACGATACGCCAGCCCAGGGACTGTAGCTCCTCGGCCAGGATGCGGGCGTTCTCCACCACCCTTCGCTGGTAGTCGGCGAACTCCGGCTTCAGCGCCTCCCCAAAACAGACGGCCTTGCCGGCGATGACATGCATGTGGGGTCCGCCCTGGGTGCCGGGAAAGACCACTTTGTCGATCTTCTCGGCCAACTCCGTCCGGCAAAGGATAAAGGCGCTGCGGGGGCCGCGCAGGGTCTTGTGGGTGGTGGAGGTTACTACGTGGGCGTAGGGCACCGGCGAGGGGTGTACCCCCGCTGCAACCAGGCCGGCGATGTGGGCCATGTCCGTCATCAGGTAGGCGCTCACCTCATCGGCGATCTCCCGCGCCCGGGCGAAATCGATGACGCGGGGGTAGGCCGTAGCACCCACGACGATGACCCTGGGCTTGTGCTCCCGTGCCAAGCGGGCCATCTCGTCGTAGTCAATGCGTTCCGTCTCCCGGTCGACCCCATAGTGGACGAACCGGTACAGCCAGGAGGAAGCGTTGACCTTGTGGCCGTGGGTGAGGTGGCCGCCCTGGTCCAGCCTCATGGCCAGGGCGGCGTCGCCCAGCTTCATGAGGGCGAAGTAGGCGGTCATGTTCGCCTCGGCCCCGGAGTGAGGCTGCACGTTGGCGTGCTCGGCCCCGAATAGCTGCTTGGCCCGCGAGCGGGCCAGCTCCTCCACCTCGTCCACAAATTGGCAACCGCTGTAGTAGCGCTTGCCCGGGTAGCCCTCGGCGTATTTGTTGGTCAGGACAGAGCCCACTGCCTCCAGCACCGCCGCGCTGGTGTAGTTCTCGGAGGCCATCATCTCCAGCCCCAGCCGCTGTCGCGCTTCTTCTTTGTGGATGATGGCCGCTACTTCTGGATCGGTGTGTTCGAGAACAGACATCCTCTTCCCCCGATAAATCTGAGAGGCAGAGCGGCATGGTCGCCGCTGCCTCAAGCCCGCTTAAGCCTCCGTTGGACGATGTCAGTGTATGGTGTGGCGTGAGGGTGGGTCAAACGGTGTGGTGTGTCAGGACATGTGAGAAGGGAGGGGGTGAAAAGGAGCCGGGTCTGGCTGTAGGGTAGGCGAGAAACAGGAATCTTACCAGCCTACAGGAGGCCCGACATGCA
>Ga0299915_10000504_pt1 | contig 29398 bp, 23 predicted proteins | sample RVTome_13_FD_200263 | JGI IMG/M metagenome (GOLD analysis project Ga0299915, IMG submission 200263) | Soil microbial communities from uranium-contaminated site in the Upper Colorado River Basin, Wyoming, United States - RVT92D227 (version 2) ...
CGGGACGTGCAGGCCCTGCCGGCCTCCCTCGTCCTGAAGCAGTTTGAAGCCCTGGCCGCCGACCTCCACATCGTCGGGATCAAGGTCGGCATGATGGGCGGCGGCAGCGGCATCCGGGCCCTGCGCCTGATCCTGGAACGGACCCGGAACATCCCCCGGGTCGTCGATCCGGTCTTCCGCTCCAGCTCGGGCAAATGGCTGTTGGACAGGAAGTCCATTCCGGCCTATCTGGCGGCCATCAAAGGAAAAGCCTCCCTCTTCACGCCTAACATCCCCGAGGCAGAAATGATCCTGTGTTTGAAAATCAGCGACGGGGAAGGGCTGAAGTCCGCTGCCCGCCGGATTTATGAGCTCATCGGGGTCCCGTGCTTGCTAAAGGGCGGTCACCAAGGGGACTACGGAGATAAGATCAGAGATGTTTTTTTCGATGGCCGGCGCTTCGTCCTCTTCAGCCATAAAAAAATCAGGAAAGATGTTCACGGCACTGGCTGTTTTCTGTCCTCGACGGCCCTGGCCTATCTGGCCAAAGGTTGGCCGCTGGAGCGCGCCTGCCGCCAGGCCGTGGAGGAGACCCTTGGGGCCGTGGCCCGCAGCCGGCCGATAGGCCGGGGCCGCCCTCTCATTCTTTTTTCTTCGGCAAGACCAACGGCGCGGCGATGACTTCGTCGGCCCGCTGGACGATGTCCGGGGAAAAACGGACGCCCTGTCGGGCGGCGGCGCCCTCGTTCAGGCTCAACTTGATTTCCTTCATGTTTTGAATGGGGATGCGGCCGGGGCTTTCGCCTTCCCGGATCCGGACCGCGATCTCGCCCGCTTTATAGCCCATCTTGGAAAAATCCCAGCCCAGCGCGGCGCAAGCGCCCGAGCGCGTCGAATAGAGGTGACCGCCGAAAAGCGGAACGCCGTTCTCCTCGGCAATGCGGCCTAGAACCTCGAAGGAGGCGTTGATGGTGTTGTCCGAAATCTGGTCTATGGCCTCGATTTTCTTGTTCAACAGGGACTGGGCCGCCACGGGGATCTGGCTGGGATTGCCCACCGGGATGGCCACCACCTCAAAGCCGAAGGCCGCTGCCTTTCGGCGAAGCAATTCCAGGTAATATTCCGAATTCAGTTCGGCGGGCGTATAGAGTGTCCCCAGCCGCCGGATGCCGGGCAGCGCCTCCCGGATGAAGGCCAGCATCTCGCCCACCGGGGCCGTGGAGGCCAGGCCCGTGACATGACCGAGATGGTCTTCGGCCGAGCGGCCGACGCCGATCAGATAAGGGTTGGCCACCGAAGCGAAGACGATGGGCGTTTGCGGGGCGGCCATGAGGGCGGCCTGCAGGCAGGGGGTGGACAGGGCCACCAGGAGGTCCACTTTTTCCAGGACGAAATCACGGGCAATGCGGTGGACTCGGGTAATGTCGCCATCGGCGTTTCGCATTTTGAGCTTGATGTTCACCCCATCCCTCAAGCCATGATCTTCCAAGGCCTGCAGAAAGCCCCGGCGGACTTCCCGCAGAGTGGGAGCATCGTTGACCTGGAACAGACCGATGGCGTAAACCGGGTCCTTCTTCTCCGGACAGCCGGCCAAAAGCATCACCGCCGGGAGAAAAACGGCCAGAATTCTCTTCACGGGCACCCTGGCTTTCACTTTGACTCGCAACCGGAGTTCAGGAAGAACCGGGCAGGAAACGGCTGATAGCAGATAAAATGTAGCCGTCATAGCCGATCACAAATTCGAAGGTCCAAGACGTCAAGCGGCCCAGCTCTTTCCTCATCTCGGCATCCTGAGGCTGGGCGGAGGCGATCACCAAAATCTTGTCTCCTTTTTTTTCGATCGGTATGATTTCATATTTTTTCACTACCTCTGCCGGAAGGAGGGCAAAGTCTTCGGGGGAAATGGAGGCCACCGAAAGATCGACCCAGCGGCAGCCCAATTGGCTGGCCAAGGCCAGGCAAATATCGTTGGGGGCCAGGTATTTGAGCTCAACCAGAATCTGGCCGATTCGCTTGTTCCGGTATTCCTTCTGAATCCGGAGCGCGACCTCCAACTGTTCTCGGCTGATATAGCCCGCCTCGATCAAGATTTCTCCCAGCTTGATGTTCTTCTCTTTCTGCTTCTTGAGGGATTCGTCGAGTTGGGCCTTGTTGATCATGGTTCTTTCGACCATGATCGTGCCGATTTTCTTTTTCCTCAGCTTCTCCTGGGCTTGGACAGCCGTCTGAAGCTGGTCAAGGGTGATTTTCTGTTCATCCAGCAGGAGCCGGCCCAGAAGCCTTTTTTGGTCGACATTTTTGACGAACCGGGCGTTCACGTAGATTCGCTCGCTCCGGTCCCCCGGATTCAACGGGATCAAGAAAAATCCCTTGTCCTGGGGGCTGTATTTCACCGCCGAGCCGGTGAGCACCTCCCCGTCCTGAAACTCCACCGCCAGCTTGAAGGCGACCGTGCTGGCGAAGCTGGATTGATCGATGGTCTCCCGGTGGAGGGCCGACCTTGATTCGGCCCCCGGCTTGAGGAAAAGGATTCTTTTCACCTCGTCCAGTTTGACGATTCGACTCAAGGTCCGGCCTTCTTCGGCCTGGACTTCCAGGGGAAAGGTCGGCTTCTGGAGGTTGAAAAAAACCGCCCGGCCCATCATTTCCTGCCCGTCGGCGAATTGGACGACAATCAGGCTCATGCATGCCCTCGTTTGTATTAACAATAACTCAAGATTCGGCCAAGGTCAACTCGAAACCTTTGAATGGCTGTCTGGTGTTGGCAAGGCCCCCGGGATTGACTACAATATCAAGCCGATGACGCAGTATTTCGTGGGACCGGCCGGCTGGAGCTATGAGGATTGGGAGGGCATCGTCTACCCCCCGGATAAACCGCGCGGATTCCATCCCCTCCCCTATCTGGCCCGCTTCATCGATATCATCGAGGTCAACAGCACTTTTTATCGCCAGCCGACGACCTCCCTCACCCTGTCCTGGATCAGGAAGCTGGAGCCCTTTCCCGAATTCTTGTTGTCGGTCAAACTCCACCAGGTCTTCACTCATGACCGGAAAGCGTTCGGGCCGCAGGAGGCCGACGAGTTCAAGCGGGGCATCGAACCGCTGCAGGCCGCTTCCCGTTTGGCCGCTCTGCTCCTCCAGTTTCCCTGGTCCTTTGTCCAGACACCGATCCATGTCCAGCACCTGGAGCGCCTCTTCCGGCTGTTTGCCGGCTACCCGCTGGCGGTAGAGGTCCGGCATGCCTCCTGGGATACCCCCGCTTTCTACGAGTTCTTGGCCCGGCACCGGGTGGGCTTCTGCAACATCGACCAACCCCTCTTTGACAAATCGATCAAACCCAGCGCCGTCTGTACCCATCCGGAGTTTTCCTATGTCCGCTTCCACGGCCGGAACACCAAGGACTGGTTCCGCAAGGATGCCGGACGGGACGACCGCTATAATTATCTTTATTCCCGGGATGAACTGCAGGACTGGCTGGAGCGCATCCGCGAACTCGGCCGGAAGAGCCCCAAGGTCTTCATCATCACCAACAACCACTACCGCGGCCAGGCCATGGCCAATGCCCTGCAGATCAAGAACATGGTGACCGGCGAAAAGCTGGACATCCCCCATCTCCTCTTGAAACAGTTTCCGGTCCTGGCCGAAATCGTAAAAAAGCTCAAAACCGGCCAGCTCGATCTCTTCGAGCGGCATGAGCGGCAGCCGACGGCAGGTCCGGTCAAGGCCAGAAAGACCTGAGGCTGCCCTTCCCCCTTGGCAGAAGGGAGTGGACACTTGTAGATCATTTATAATAAACAATATACAATGATTTCAGTTGACATTAAGAGCAATATTGAATTAAATTGAATAGTAGTTTAACTACGGGGGGATCATGCGCCTGCAACAAGAAAACGGCAACAAAACCCAGGACAGGCTATTAGTTGAACTGAAAAGCCTGCCCAAGCTTGTATGGAAAGTCCTGGACAGCTGCCAGGAATCTTTTTTATTCATCGATAAGAGCTTCAAGATCCAGATCTTCAACCGCCGGGCGGCTGAAAGGGCCAAGCATCTCACCAACCGGGAAATGAAGCTGGGCGATTCCATCTTTTTCTTCGTCCCCGAGGAAGAAAAAGACACCTTCAAACAGCATTTCGCCTCCGCTCTCCGGGGCGAACAGGTCCGCATCGAGAAAGAGGTCCGGCGGCCGGACCAGCCTTCCCTCTGGTTTGAAGCCCACTACAACGCCGTGGCCGAAGACTCGGGGGCGGTCATGGGCGTGTCCTTGACGACTATGGACATCACCGAATTCAAGAAAGCGGAAATGGCTTATAAAAAGAGCGAGCTGAATTTCAAGGCCGTCTTTGACGCCTCAAAAGTCGGAGTTGTCCTGGCCGATGCCAACGGCCTGATTATTCACAGCAACCCGGCCATGCAGCAGGCTTTGGGATTCAAGGCCGAAGAGTTGCGCGGCCAGAACCTTAACGACATCGGTCATTTTCGCCGTATCGCCGAAAACACCCAGGACCTTGTCGCTCAAACCGACCTGGCCGGGATCATCCAATACGTCAGCCCCTCTCATGGGAAGGTCCTCGGCTACGAGCCCGAGGAGATGCGGGGCAAATCCATCTTTGACTTCCTGCGGTCCGATCATATCGACCAAGTGAAAACGGCCATACGGGAGGCACAATCAAGCTTCCAGCCCTGGAAAATGGAAGTGAGCTGCCGCTGCGCCGACGGACGCTACATCTGGCTGGAATCCATCGGCCAGCTTTTGCCCAACGCCAACGGCAAGGGCGACGGCATCGTCCTGGGCAGCCGCGACATCACCGAACGCAAGAAGGCCGAGGCCGATCTCCAGCAGAACTACGAAAAGCTGCACACCACCTTCGAGCAAACGGTCCAGGCCTTGGTCCAGACCCTGGGCAAGAGAGATCCTTTCACGGTCGACCATCAACAGAGGGTGACGAAACTGGCGGTGGCCATCGCCGAAGAGCTTGACCTGCCACCCCAAACGATCGAAGGGATCCGCCTGGCCGGCGTCCTCCATGACATCGGCAAAATTCTGATCCCGGTCGAGCTGCTTTCCAAGCCGACCAAACTGAGCAAGGCCGAGTCGGAAATCGTCAAGACCCATCCCCGGGGCAGCTATGAGATTTTGCAATCGATCGAATTCCCCTGGCCCATCGCCCAGATCGCCTACCAGCATCATGAGAATATGGACGGTTCCGGATATCCTCAGGGGCTCAAAGGAGACGAGATTCTTCTGGAAGCCAAGATCCTAGGGGTGGCCGATGTCGTGGAGGCCATGTCCAGTCATCGTTCCTACCGGCCTGACCTGGGGCTGGAAGCGGCCGCGGAAGAGATCGTCAACCATCGGGGCACCAGGTATGATCCCCAAGTCGCCGATGCCTGCCTTCGCTTGATCAGGGAAAAAGACTTCAAGTTCGACTGAAATGCAGGAAAGCGCCGGCCGGTCCGGAGCCGGGAGGCTACTTTTTCAAAAAGGAAAGGATCTCTTCGATATCCGGGAGCTGGGGGAGGTCATAGATCTTGATGAAGATGATTTTTCCCTCCTGGTCAATGATGATGTTGGCCCGTTCCGAGAATCCTTCTTTGGCCCGAAAGAGGTCGTAGGACTGGGCCGCCACGCCATGAGGCCAAAAATCAGATAGCAGCCGCAGCCGGCTGAGGCCCAGCTCCTTGGCCCAGGCGGCCTTGGAGGGCACGGTGTCCACGCTCAAACCCAGGGGAACGGTGTTGAGTTTCTCCATATCCTCAAAATGCTTCTCCACGGACTTCATCTGTTCGGCGCAGACCTTGGTCCAAGCCAAAGGATGCCAGGATAGAAGGACCCGCTGGCCCCTCAGGGCCGATAGGGTGACATCGTGCTTGGCTTGATCCTTCAAGGTGAAGTCCGGAGCGATATCCCCGATCTTGATCAATTCGCCCGCTGCCATCACAGCACCTCCCTCCGCTTCAAATTATAGCAACAGCCCTCCCCCGTTGCAATCCTACGAAAGCCTTCGCCATTTGCCGCGGGGCGGGTGACTGTGAGAAAATCACATGAGGAGGACACCATGAAAAAATCCCTGGCCTTAGCAGTCGGGATATTCCTATCCCTCGTCATCGGCGCCCAGGGCAGCGGTTTGCGGGGAGAGAGCCAGCAACGGAATTTCGTTCTCTTCTTCGAGATTCTGGATTATACGAAGGAAATGGGCGACGCCGTCTCCTTCTTCATCACCAGGGTCCTGGAGCCGGGCGATCAGCTCATCATCTACACGCCGGCCCGGGTTTACGGCTTTTCCAAAGCGACGCTGGCCAAGCCGAAAAGAGACCTGGTCCTTAGCCTGCAGGATCATCTCCGGGCCGATACCGCATTCTGCAGCTCCAACTACAAGATCCTCATAGATGATATGAAAGCCCAGGCCCGAGATATCGAAAACAGCGATGCTTCCAACTCGACTCAGTTAGACGGGTTGAGAAGAAACTTGACCTTATATCGCTATAGCCTGGCCAACCTGCAGTCGTTGCGCAAGGTCAATCAAACGCTTCTGGCCCAAATCGCTGACATGTACAAAACACAGCCGGGAAAAAACCATATCGTTATGATCTACCAGGCCGAGTTCAGGCCCGTCCCCAACAAGGACACCCTCAACCGCCTGCGGGGCCTACCGGTGATCTCTTTTGAAGCGAACGAGCTTTTTACCAGCGTCGATCAAAACCCGCCCCTCGACGCGGGATGGCTCATCGATACTTTCAAGGAGATCCCCATCACCCTGCATTTCCTTTACATCAAGCTCAAGGAAGTGTCCTTGCTTCAAGATATCAGGGAACAGTCGGTCGACATGTTTAATGCCTTCAGCCGAATCGCAGCGGCCACGGGCGGAATCGTTGAAACCACGACCAACCCCGAAGCGGGCTTTAAAACTCTCGTCCAAGCCTTGAGCGCACCGGCCAAATAGGAAGCCGCCCCGGCCGCTTGGCGTTGGGGGAGGACTCCCTTTCAGTGCGCCAAGTGTGATAAAATAATATTTGATTCGAACTCAGGAGAAAGCATGATGAAAAAAAGCGTGATTACGGCCTGCGCCGTTTTTCTTTTTATGTTTTTTTTGCGGATAGGTCTCCACTCCCAGGAAGGGAGGGGCCAGGGCCGCCTCATCGGAAACGTGGTGGATGAGGCCGGAAATCCCGTGGAAGGGGTGAAGATCACCCTGCGCTACGAGCGGTTCACCAACACGCTGACCACCACCTCCAACGCCATAGGGCAATGGGGGTTCATCGGCCTGGGCCGGGGAGAAATCACCCTGACCGTGGAGAAGGAAGGCTATGCCGAATCCGTCCTCCCCCTGCGGGTCAGCGGCCTCAGGCAGAACCCCCAGCCGAAAATCATTATGAAGAAAATGGCCACTAATGCCGGCGGGGGCATCAACGAGCGCTCCAGGGAACTGCTTCTCCAGGGCAGCGCCCTTTTCGAAGAAAAGAAATTTGCCGCGGCCGCGGCCCTCTACCAGGAATTCCTAGATGAAAACCCGGGAGTCTATCAGATCCGGATCAGTCTGGCCAACTGCCACCTGGAGCTTCAAAACTACGACCAGGCCGTGGCCGAGTACCAGAAAGTCCTGGAGGGGCTGAACGCCCAGCCCGCGGAAAAAAAGGACATTAAGATCGTGGCCCAGGTCTATGCCAGCATCGGGGAAGCCTACCTGAACCAGAACAAATTCAAGGAGGCGGAAGAGAATTTCGTCAAATCTATCGACATCAACCCCTCCGACTCGGCCCTGCCCTACAATGTGGCCGAAATCCTCATGCAGGCCGGAAACCCCGAAGGGGCCATTCGTTACTACGATATGGCCATTCGCCTCAAGCCTGACTGGCCCAAGGCTTACCTGAAGCTCGGATACGCCTGGCTGAACAAGGGAGACAATCCAAAAGCGCTCGAATCATTCAAGAAGGTCATTGAAATCGCCCCCCCCGACGACCCCGACGCGGCCCTGGCCAAAGACGTCATAAAAGCGCTGTCCGCCATCAAATAAAAAAAGGGAGACACCCTTTCGGGTGTCTCCCTTTTCTGTTTGGTCGAGAAGCTTAGTACTCGATCCTGGCTCCAAGCTGGAAGATGCGCGGGGTGTTGATGGAGGTCATCCGCAAGTAGGGGGTGCTGGTGTTGCTGGAATTCATCCAGGCGCCTGTGGTCGCTCCGCGGTTGAACACGTTGAAGCAATCCGCGAAGATGCCCAGGTTGATCACGCTGAGCCGGAAAGTCTTTTCCAGCCTCAGGTCAAGCTGGAAGAAGGGGGGGAGATGCGTGGATCCCCTCGTTTCGGCATAGATGGTGACGTTTTGTTTCAGAGTGAGGCCGAGGTAGTTGTTGGAGATCGTCCGGGTGACCGGAGCGCCGGAGAGGTACTGGAAATAGCCGCTGAAATTGATGCCGAACGGTCCCTTGACCAGCCCGCTGAGCTTGAACTGGTGCCGCCTTTCCAGGGGCAGCACGCCGTCGGCATTGGTATGGGCATTGGGGCTTTGGAAGAAACCGGCCGAAGCGCCGCCCAAAGATTCGTCGCCCCGGGCCGTGGTGATCAATCCACTGGATTTAGCATACACATAGGAGAAGTTCAGGGCCCAGCCCTTGCTGTACCGTTTGTCCAGGGTGAACTCAAAACCGTCATAATCCCTGTTAGCGCCCGGAGGATTGACCAGGTACATCTGCCGGGCCGACGTGCTGATCTTTTCATAGAAGGTGACGGTCTGGCCGGTGTAAGGATCGACGGTCGTCTTCGAAGTCCAGTTCTTGTTCCAATCAAGTTCGCCGGTGGCCAACAGTTTGTCGATGTCGAGCTGGGCTGCATCCACGAAGTTCGGCTGATTGCGGTCCCACTTCCGGATATAGCGGGCGCCCACCGAAAAGTCGGGGAGAATCTCTCTTTCGGCGCCGATCGTCAATTCATCGGTGTAACCGGCTTTCAGCGGATAATCCCCGTAGCCTATCAAGGTGCCGTTGGGATTCTGGGCGCCGCCAGGCACGGCCCAGGAAGAATAAAGTCCGGGGATCCATGAACCGTCGGGGTTCAAATACTGGATAAAGCCGAACCAGCCATTGGGGTGGGCCACGTTGACGAATCCGATCTGGTTGGGGATGATATAGCGCGACCAACTGGCTTTGAAGAGGGTCTTGCCGTCGGAGAACAGGTCATAGATCAAGCCCAGCCTGGGGGCCAGGTTGATCCACTTGTACATGACCATGGTCTCGGGGATGCCGCGGTTCCAGGTCTGACCGAAGGCCACGACCGGGCCCTCGGCGGTATTCTGCGGGGGATAGACGACGCTGTTGTATTCCAGGCGAAGGCCGAGGCTGAGGTTGAGGTTCCGGGTGACAGCCCAGTTGTCCTGAACGAATCCCGCAAAATCGATCATGTTGTCTTTGCGGTCAAAACCGTTATTGACCAGGACGAGAGTGTAATAACGGGAGCTGCCATAATTATAATTGTAGCAGCCGCCCGTGATCGGGTCGGTCACACCATAAACATTCCAAGTGGTTAAAGCAATTTGAGCTTCGCCGCCGAACTTGAGTTCGTGCGTGCCGGCCAAGTTGTCGATAAAGGCCGTGGCTTCGGCGTTGGCTTGGTACCGATTGCGGACGTAATAGTCCTTATTCCGCCAGTAATTGCCCGAAGCGATGCCCGTAACGCCGTCGACCTCATTAGCGACATTGCCTTTGGCATCAATGTTAAAAGTCTGAAGGTTGGTGCCGAATCTCAGGTTGGCGAAGAAGTTGGCGCTGAAGAATTTGGTCCACTGGAGGCTCACCACATGGGTGGGTCTCACGATCTTCTGGGTGGCGCTCTCCGTGGTATACCTGCCGGCCCCGGAATCTTCCTGGAGGTTGTTGGAGAAGTTGTAAGACAGGCTGAACTTGTCGTTGGGGCTCGGCTGGAAGCTCAACTTGCCGAAGGGAAAAATCGTGGTGTTCTTGATGGGCTTCTCGTTCCCGGGGGTTGAGCCCGCAGGATAGCCGGCCGTGAAGGATTCCTGCATGTTGTAGCTGCCGCTGGCGAAGAACCACAACTTGTCCTTGATGATGGGCCCGCCCACGGTCAGGACCGGCTCGACTTCCAGCTTGTTACCGCTCTTGGAGCCGGCCAGGGGCGTGCCCTGGGTGTTGTCCCCCTTCAGCTTCTCATGGTTGAAGTAGAAGGAGGCCGTGCCGCTGAACTTGTTCCCGCCCGACTTGGAAACGATGTTGATCATGGCCGCGCGGACACTGCCGTACTCAGCCGACAGTCCGCCTTGCAAGACCGAAATCTCGTCCATGATGTCCAGCCCGAAAACGACGTTGGGTACGCCGGTGGCCGCGTCGACCATGTTCACGCCGTCCAGGTTGTAGGAATTGTCCATGGTGGAGCCGCCGTGGGCGGAACTAGCGGTAACGCCCGGCGCCATGTTGAAAAAGGTCGCCAGGTTGCGGGCCGAGGGGATAGATTGCAGGAAGATCCTGTCCAGGTTGACCGCCCGCGTCGTCCGCTGCTTGTCAACCGTGGGCGACTGCCCGATGACCGTCACCGATTCCTCGAGGGTTTTCTGCTCCAGGGTGATGTCGATGGTTGTGTTCTGAGCGACCAAAACCCTCACGCCCTTGCGAATCAGCGTCTGCATGCCCGGCATCTCGAAGGTCATCTCGTAGCTGCCGGGGGCCAAGCCCATGAACCGGAAAGCGCCCTTGACGCCGGTGACCTGGGTCATCGAGGGCAGGATCATGGCCGGGGACTTGATGGTGACAGTCACTCCCGGCAAGGCCCCATCCGCTGAGGTCACGGTGCCGACGACGTTGCCGGTCTGCATTGTCTGAGCCATCCCCAGCCCGGCCATAGAGAGGATGGCGGCCACTAAGAGAATCTTTTTGAACATAAAACCTCCTTATAAAAAAAATATCAAAACGTAAAAAATCATGCAAAAAATATGCCAACCTATAAAATAAAACTACATCAATTTTTACATCAATAAAAAAAATAAAATTCAAATAATTGAACTTTCAATCCAAAATATTGATTTTCTATCGGAAAAATTGAATTTTCAGTATTGACTTCAAATATCTTCTAGAGATAGTATTTTTCGCGACTTCATGGAAACGCTCTCTATTCTTGCATTGATCTTGATATCCATGTTTGCCTATTCGGCCGGGGCCGTTTCCTCAGCCGCGCTCCGCATAGAACCCAAGCCGCAATTGGCTGACCTATTTTTTTTATTGCTAATCTGGACAGGCGCGATCTGGACAAGATTGGCTCTTGACTGGAACAAATGGCTTCTGATGTTGGGTTGGTTAGTTCTGGCTTATCTGGCCGGCCGACTCTCCTGGCTTAAGCGATCGAAAAAACTGCCCCAAAGGCAGGATGGGCCTAAAAAACTCTGGTTTCAATGGAAAGCCTTTTCCCGGAGAACCGGCGGTTTTCAAAGCCGGTTGATACTCTCTTTTTTCTTTTTTCTGGCCGCAGCTCCCTTCGGGCTGGCCCTTAAAATCTTCCGGGACCCCTTGAGGCTTCGGAAAGGGAATCAAGCAACCCACTGGCTCGCCAAAAAAGAAACGGCCGATGACCTGGAACAGTCCCGGCGGCAATTCTGATGCACATCCTGGGAATCTCCTGCTTTTATCATGACGCCGCCGCCGCCATACTCAAGGACGGCACGCTCCTGGCCGCGGCCGAAGAAGAGAGGTTCACCCGGATCAAGCATGACTTCAGCTTTCCCCGGAAGGCCATAAAGTTCTGCCTGAATGCCGCGGCCATCACCGCCGGGGACCTGGACTATGTGGTCTTCTATGAGAAGCCCTTCCACAAGTTCGACCGGATTCTGATGACGACCCTCCAAGGCTTCCCCCGGTCCTGGAAATCCTTCCGGGAGGCCATGATCAACTGGCTGGGGGACAAGCTTTGGATCAAAAGTCTTATCAAAGACGAGCTGGATGTCGAGGACGGCAAGATCCTTTTTGCCGAGCACCACCTGTCCCATGCGGCCAGCGCTTTTTATGCCTCTCCTTTTGAAGAAGCGGCCATCCTGACCGTGGACGGCGTCGGAGAATGGACGACGGCGGCCATGGGCCTGGGCCAGGGGACGAGCATCAAACTGCTCAAAGAGATTCCCTTCCCTCATTCGCTCGGGCTCCTGTACAGCGCTTTTACGGCCTTTTTGGGGTTTCAAGTCAACGAAGGCGAATACAAGGTCATGGGCATGGCGCCCTACGGTCGGCCCCTCCAGGCCGAGACCATCACCCGCCACCTCATTCGGGTGGCCCAGGACGGATCTTTCTGGCTGAACATGGATTATTTCGCTTATCATCTTTCCGACGAAAATACCTTCAATTCCAGGTTCCAGAAGCTCTTCGGTGAGCCCCGCCCCCCCGACCTGCATTTCTTCACTCCCGGCATGCGCTATCCTTCCTACTTTGGGGATAAGCCGCCCGACTACGGTGATCTCTGCCGCCGGAACCAACACTATGCCGATGTGGCGGCCAGCATCCAGCAAGTGACCGAAGAGGTGCTCCTGAAGCTCGTCCGGACCCTTCACCGCGAGACGGGCTTGACCAAGCTCTGCCTGGCCGGAGGAGTCGCCCTGAATTCTGTGGCCAACGGACGGATCCTCAGGGAAACTCCTTTCCGAGAGCTCTTTATCCAACCGGCCGCCGGAGACGGGGGGGGCGCCTTGGGGGCGGCCCTCTACGCCCATCACGGCCTCCTGGGAAAACCGCGGAGCTTCGTCCTGGAGCACGCCTACTGGGGCCAGGAATACCCGGACCGGGAGGTCAAGGAATTTTTGGAGAAAAACAGCATCCCCTATCAGCACCTGGCCGATGAGCGGCAGCTTGTGGACAGAGTGGTGGACGCGCTGCTCAAGGGGAAAGTGGCAGGCTTATTCCAGGGCCGTTTCGAGTGGGGTCCCCGGGCTTTGGGCAACCGGAGCATCCTGGCCGACCCGCGGCGGGAAGAGATGAAAGACCTGGTCAACATCAAGATCAAATTTCGTGAGCCTTTTCGGCCTTTTGCCCCCGTCCTCCTGGAACAGCATGTTTCCGATTTTTTCCAGGGCGAGGGCCTGGCCGGCCAGTATCCTTCGCGGTACATGCTCCTGGTCCTCCCCCTGCGGGAAGACAAGGCCGATTCCATCGCCGCGGTCAACCACCTGGGCACGGGCAGACTCCAAACAGTCCGCCGGGAGTGGAACCCCCGCACCTACCGGATCATAGAAGAATTTGGGAAGGCTACCGGAATCCCGGTGCTGCTCAACACCTCCTTCAACCTCCGGGGCGAACCGATCGTCAACACGCCGGCCGACGCCTTCCACACCTTCCGCCACAGCGGCCTCGATGTCCTGGTCTTGGGCAATTATTGGATAGAGAAATGACATGAAAAAACTCTGGCGCCGTTTCCGCATTCTGGGGGAATTGATGGTCTTCCTCTGGAAAAAAAAGCAGTGGTGGCTCATCCCCTTGGTCGTGCTGCTATTGATCATCGGATTCCTGCTCATTTTCGCCCAGAGTTCCTCGATCGCGCCGTTCATCTATTCGCTCTTCTAAAACACGATTAGAATTCTCATTGGCAAGCATCTCCATGACCATAAATCATGGGGAGGGGTGGCACGGCGGAGGGGTTTCTTTAAAGGAGATTCTCATTCCTTATTGACAAAATCCGATGATTGCGGATATTTTGAGTTTTCAGGCCTTATCATCATGAAGCGAAGTTTCCAGGCTCTTTTCGCCCTGACCATCCTGGCCGCGGCCTTGGCCCTCCAGCCCGGCTGCCGGGGAGGGCCCCAGGTTCCCCGGTTGAAAAAAAACAAGGCCGCCAACCTTCTGCTCATCACCGTGGGCTCGCTCCGGCCCGACCGCCTGGGGGCCTTCGGCTCAGTCCGGGCTCGGACGCCCAACCTGGACCGACTGGCGGAGAAAGGCGTGGCTTTCCGGAACTGCTACGCCCCGACGCCGCTGAGCCTTCCCTCGCACTGCACCATTTTCACCGGCCGGGAGCCCCTGGCTCATGGGGTGCGCAACGACGGCCGGGAAGGGTTGCCTGCTTCCGAGCGGACGTGGGCGGAGGTGATGAAAAGTCACGACTTCGAGACCTACGCCCTGGTGTCTTCCTATAAGTTGCACTCCAAGTTCGGCCTGAAGCAAGGCTTTGACACGTTCGACGATTCGCTCGACTTCGGTCAAATCATCAACACCTTGAACACGGCCATTAGCGCCGACAAGGTCTTTCTCCGATTCCGGTCCTGGCTGGAGCAGAGGTCCGGGCCAAAATTCTTTGCCTGGGTCAATTTCAGCGATCCCCAGGCTCCCTATCAACCCCTCCCGGAATATGCCCGCTTGTCGGAGAACGACCCCTATGGCGGTGAGGTGGCCCAGGTTGATCATTTCATCGGGGAGATGCTGGACCTCCTGGAGGCCAAAAAACTCACCCAGCAGACCATAGTCGTCCTGGCCGGCAGCCAGGGCGAAGCTCTTGGGGAACACGGGGAAATTGGCCACGGAATCTTCGGCTATGAGGAAGCCTTGAAAGTCCCCCTGTTCATCCATAATCCCGCGGTGTTTCCCAAAAAACAGGCCGTTGACCGGCGGGTCAGGCTGCTCGACCTGCTGCCCTCCCTGCTCGAACTCTTCGGGATGGAAGCCCCGCCCGGAGTCCAGGGCCAAAGCTTTTGGCCGCTGCTCTCCCTCGGGCGGGAGAAAGGAGAAGCGGAACGGCCGGTCTATTTTGAAAGCTGGTATGGATTCGAGGAAATGGGCCTGGCGCCCTTGAGCGGCTTCCTGAACGGCCATTATAAATTCATTTCTCTGCCGGAGGCCGAACTCTACGATTTAAGGACGGACCCCGGTGAAAAGGACAACCTGGCCTTCAAGGAAAAGGCTCTAGCCGCCAAGATGAGCGGACTGCTGCAGGCCTATAAGGACAGCCGGGCCGATGAAAAAAAGGAAGGCCAAGGCCTCGACCCGAAAAAAGGGATCGAGGCCGTTGAACGGTTGCTGAAGACGGAAGATCTCATCGCCTCGGCGAAGCTGGCCGAGGCAGAAAAGGAGCTGCGGGACATCATCCGGGAGTATAAGGACAGGAAATTGCCCCGGGCCTATGATGACCTCTATTTTTTATACTGGGAAAAAAGGGATCCCGGAAAAATGGAAGAGGCGCTGAGCCAGGCCGTGGCCGGATATCCGGCCTTCAGCCGTTTCGGGATCGCCCTGGCCCAGAGCTTGTCCAATTCCGGCCGGCTGAGCGAAGCCGAAAAAACCTGCCTGGAGGCCCTGGCCCGGGACCCTCGGCTGAGCCAGGCCCATATCCTCCTGGGAAAGATCTACCAGAAAAAGGGCGAGCCCGGGCGAGCCCTTTCCCACCTGGAGAAGGCCTTAAGCCTTGAACCCCTGAATTATTCCCTGCAGGCGGAATATGCCTCCCAACTGGCCGAGCTGGGACAAAAGGCCCGCTCCCTCGAGATCCTGGAGAAGCTGTTGAAAAACACCGCCCTGGCCGCCGACCCCGCCGGCGCTCCGCTGCGGGCCGACATGGCCGGAGTCCTGATCAAGGTCGGGGAAGCGGAAATGGCCAACACTCTGCTCCTGGACATCGTCTCCAGCGGCCAGGGCGACAGCAAGGTCTGGACTCAGGTCGGGCTGGGATACCTGGACAAGGGCAATCTGCCGAAAGCCCAGGAGTCCCTGGAAAAGGCCCTGGCCCTGGACCCTAAAAATGCCCTGGCCCTGAGCGGGATGGGGACTTTCTACCTGACTCTTTTCAGGCTGCAAAATCAGAAGGCCGATCTAGAAAAAGCGATTGCTTTCTATAACCGGGCCAAGGAGGATTCGCCCCGGATGGTGGCGGCCTGGAACGGGCTGGGGGTGGCCTGGCGCTATGCCGGCGATAAGGAGAGGGCTGTTGCCCACTGGAAGCAAGCCCTGCTCATCGACCCCGGGTTCACCAACACCTACTTCAACTTGGGGATCACCCTGCTGGAAAGCGGCCGGCGACAAGAAGCCTTGGGCTATTTGAACACCTGCCTGGAAAAATATACGGGCAAGCTCAGCGACAGAGAAAAACAACAGCTCGAGGCCTTGATCACGGAAGCGAGACAATGACCGCCAAGACCCGACTTCGCCTTTGGGTTTTCCGCCTCATCGCCGCGATCCTGGTCCCCCTGTTTCTCTTGGGCTTGTTGGAGCTGGGGCTGCGGGTCTTCGGTTTCGGTTTTAACACATCGGCCATGATCTCTTTCCGACTGAACGGCCGAGCGGCCTTCGCCGATAACTATAAGTTCCCCTGGCGCTTCTTTCCCCGGGCCATCTCCCGCGATTTCGACCCTTTCATCTTCCCGGCTGAAAAACCGGAGAAGACCTACCGGATCTTCATCATCGGCAGTTCGGCAGCCCAGGGCGTGCCCGATGGCGCCTTCTGCTTCGGCCGCATTTTGGGAGTCATGCTCCGGGAAACGTTCCCCGGCCTGAAGTTCGAGGTCATCAACACCGCCCTGACAGCGGTCAATTCCCACGTGGCTTTGCCCCTGGCCCAAGAGTGCGCCCGCCATCAGGCCGACCTGATTATCATCTATATGGGCAACAATGAAGTGGTGGGACCCTACGGCCCCGGAACTGTGTTCAACCCCTTTTATTCCAGCCTGGGGCTCATCCGCTTCAATATGGCCCTCAAGACTCTGCGACTAGGTCAGTTGCTGAGCGGATTGTTCCAGCCTTCCGGGTCGGGAAAAAATAATTCCCGGGTCTGGCGGGGAATGGAAATGTTCCTGCAGAGTCAGATTCCGGCCGCCGACACTCGCCTCCCGTTTGTTTATCGGCACTTCAGGGACAACCTGGAGGACATCGTCCGCGCCGCAGGCGGTCGAGGTTCTCGGGTCATATTGTGCACGGTCGGCGCAAACCTGAAGGACAGTCCGCCCTTCGCCTCTCAGCACCGCCGCGACTTGTCCGCCGGCCGCCGAGAGGAATGGGAGGGGCTCTATGACCGCGGCATCGAGAAAGAAAGCTCGGCCGATACCGCCACCGCCCTGAAGCTTTACTTGTCCGCGGCCGAGATCGACGACGCCTATGCCGACTTGCATTTCCGGCTAGGCCGTTGCTACTGGCTGTCGGGCGATTTTGAGCGGTCTCGCCTTTCTTACCTGAAGGCCCGGGAGCTCGACACCCTGCGTTTCCGGGCGGACAGTGAAATCAACCGCAGCCTCCGGGAAACGGCGACCGGCCGGGAAGACCAAGGCGTCTATTTTATGGACGTTGAAAAAATTTTTGCCGACGAATCCGATCATGGGCTTCCCGGCCAAGAACTCTTTCATGACCACGTCCATATGAATTTCCGGGGCAATTATCTAGTGGCCGCTGCTCTCTTCAACCGGATCACACCCTGGCTGCCGGCCGGAGCGACACAAGGGGACGGCCTGGGATTAAGCCCGCCCAGTGCGGAGGCTGCGGCCGAAAAGCTGGCCTACACGGATTGGGACCGGTACCAAATCGTGGACGAGATGCTGAACGCCTATTACCTGAGTCCCCCCTTCACCAACCAGCTCTACCATGCCGAACAGATTTCGAAATTGGAGCGGGAACTGGCCGGCTTGAGATCCCGGCTTTCGCCCGCCGTCCTGCAAGAATCGGCCGCCCGATACGAACAGGCCATCGCCCAATCGCCTCAAGATTGGTGGCTGCACTGGAAATACGCCCAACTCCTCACCCTGGGCCAGGATAGGCTCCGGGAGGCCCTGGCCAACTATGAGGCCGCAGCCAAATTGGTGCCGCACTCTTTCCGGGGCTATTCAGGTATGGGCTTCATCCAGCACCGGCTGCACGATGCAGAGGGCGCCATTGTCTCCTGTCTCAAAGCCCTGGCCATCGCCCCCGGCAAGGCTGAAGTCCAAAATACCTTGGGCGCGGCCTATATGACCAAGGGCTGGATTGATAAAGCCGAGGCCCGCTTCAAAAAAGCCATGGCCCTCCGGCCCAACTATGCGGCGGCCTATACGAACCTGGCCCTGCTGTACGCCCGGGCCGGCCGGCTCGAAGACTCGGTCCAGGTTTGCCGACAGGGCTTGGCCTACGAACCCGAGGCCGCGGATTTAATCCTGGCTCTGGCTCAATACCTTGGTCAAATGGGGTTGCGGGAGGAGGCCATCGCCGAGCTGAAGAAAGCTCAACAGAAAGACCCCCGGAATGAGGCGGTAAATAAGAAACTGAACGAGCTGTTGTGGGAGAAAATCAACCCAAAATCTCCCTAGAGACGGCGCTCCGCGGGGAACCGCAGTCAGCCAACCGTTGCCTCCCTTTTCCGGAAGTCGGCTCATATATTTAACATCCCGATGTCAAAATAAATGGAGGTGGTTCATGACCCGACGGATCGGCCGCGCCGCATTCCGGACCGCCGGACTTGCCTTCTTGTTGACCTTGGCTTTTGCCGGCAATGTGCCCAACGAATATCGGGACGTGTTTATCCACCTCAATACCTATATGACCGGCCTCCACCAGGATATTGACCGCAGATGGAACCACGCCCTTTATCCGGATTTCGTTCCCATGGCCAGCCTGCTGCCGGCCAACAGCAACAGCGGGCTGGACTTGCTGCACGAGGGAAACCTGGAGCTGACCGCTCTCTTCATCAGCCGGCTGCGGGAAATGGGCTGCCGGGGTGTCCAGCTCGACATTCAATTCCCTGTCCTGGACCCCAACTATTACATTTTTGCTAAAACGCGCGGCTTCCTGCCGGATTCCAGCCCCGGGGCCGCTGAGATCCTGGCTTTCTACAAGGCCGTCGTCCAGGAGGTGCGGCAGCAAGGTTTGAAGCTTTCGATCGAAAGCCAGGTCGTTTTCACTCAGTCCACCTGGTCATCCCTGCCCGTGGCGGAGTACTATCATGATTTCGACGCCGACGGCTGGCCGGGATTGGCCCGCTACAAGCAGTACAAGCTGGACATGCTCAAGACCATCGCCACCGAGCTTAAGCCCGACTACCTGACCATCGGCGACGAGCCCGAAACCGAGATGTGGCTGACCGGCATCCGGTTGCTGTACAACAGGGAAAACTATTTTCAGATGACCATGGAGCTGACCACCGGCCTAAGGTTGGCCGGACCGGCCGGGCTGAAGATCGGCAGCGGCTTCCTCCCCGGAACGGACAACTGGCGCTACTGGGCCGAACACCTCAACACCCTGGACATCGACTTCATCAATATTCATATCTATCCTATCGACATCTACACCGCCGACCGACGGGACAACGTCTATCAGCGGACGCTCCAGGCGGCCGATATGGCTGCCCTGGCGGGCAAAAGCATGGCCCTGGGTGAAACCTGGCTCTACAAACAGGCCGAGGGGGACACGAACGACCCGGTCATCCTTTACGGCCGGGATTATTTCGACTTCTGGGAGCCCCTGGATACGAAGTTCCTCTCCCTTTTGCTCAAGATCATGCATTTCAAGAAGTTCGAATTTATGTCGCCCTTCTGGTCGATGTTCTTTTTCTCCTACCTGAGCTATGAACAGGCCCGGACCCTGACCACCGAGCAGCGCAAGCAGCTCAACAACCAGCGGGCCGTGGCCAACCTCCGGTCCGGCGTCCTATCCGATGTCGGCCGGGCCTATAGCCGGATGATCACCCAGGGGCCGGATGTCGACTTGTCCAAGGGTTCAAAGAGAATAAGATAAAAAGCCGCCTGCCCCTGGAGGGGAAAGACACTCTTTCCCCTCCGGCCAAGCCCTGAAATCGCGGTTTAGTTGATTATGGTCAAATGCGGGTGGCAGGGAATGGTCTTGCCTTCAACTTGAATCTCGAAAATTCCGTTGACGGCATCTCCGGGAACCGTGATTTTAAAAACGTTTCCCCCGGGCATGACGACTTTAGGTATCGCCCGTCCATTAAAGCGGATGGTCACGTTCATCTCCCTGCCCGGCTGCATATGGATCTCGATCTCCTGGCCGCGCTTGGCATGGTCGGGAACGACTTGACAGGAGAAAGCCGGGGGGGCGGAAGGAGTGCCCGGGCCCGGCGGCGGGGGCGGCGGAGGCCCCGGAGGAGGATACATGGGAATACATGCGGCGAAAGTCAACATGGCCAAAGCGGCCGGAAGCCAAAAAGATTTAAAAAGACGTTTCATCCAAAACTCCTTTCAGATAAAATGACAAACATAAGAAACTCCGCTTAAGGCTGGAGCTATCTTTTTCTCCCCAAGCGGCCCTTCATTTATCACACCCCGGCCCTGCAAGTCAAAGCGGCGGCCCCGACAAGTTTTTTACCCCCCTTGACAAAACCTCGGCGGCGGCCTATATTTACTTTGTAATTCAAAGTTCTTTGTAATCATGAAACACAGGAGGCTAAAATGACGGACGAGGAAAGACAAAAAGCCCTGGAGAGCATCACTCTCATCCGGGACCTCATGACCCAGAGCCAGAAGGAAATGTCTCATTCCGGCGGCGGCTGGATCTGCATTATTTGGGGGCTCTACAGCCTGCTGGGCTATGCCGGCCAGCGAGTCTTCGCCCTGGCCAAGCTCTATGCCTGGGGAGGGCTGTGGTGGATGGTCTTGTGCCTGCCGGCCTTCTTTCTTTCCGTCCTGGTCATACGGAACAGGGCCAAAACCCAGTCTGTTAAGCTGAGGCGCACTCTCATCCGAGCCTTCCTGCTTTTCTGGGTTCCCCTGCTCATGCTCATGGCCGTCCTGATCGTGTTCTGCCTTGTTCTGGACGATTTGCCCTATCATTACCTTGGTCCCTTCATTCTGCTCGTAGTATCCACCGGCTATCTCATGCTCGGCTTCCTCTTCCAGCGAAGCATACTGATCATGGGCCTCATCGGTTTCGCCGGAACGGTGGCCGTCACCCTTCTTTTTATCGAGCAGTCCGGCCTCCTCCTGAGCCTGCTCTTTGGGATTGGATTGATCATTAGCGGGCTGGTCCTTAACCGCAAAAGATGATCCCGTGAACGAGCATCCGTCCACCCAGCTCGACAAGGTCCTGACCCAGAGGGCCCGGCTGGGCATTGTCTCCATCCTGATGGTCATGGAAGAGACCGACTTCATCTACCTGAAGGACAAGCTCAAACTGACCGACGGAAACCTCAGCACCCATCTCCGCCTTTTGGAAAAGGGAAAATACATACGCCTGCGCAAAATTTTTATCCGGAACAAACCAAAGACCCTCTGTCAGATCACCGACAGAGGCCGTCGCGCCTTTTCGGACCATATGGACACTCTGGAAAAGATCATTAAAGACATCCCTCAGAAATGAAAGGAGCTTTTCATGAAAAAACAATCAACATACTGCGCCCTCAAGCTGATTCTCATGGCCGTCCTATTGGCCGGCGGGCCGGGACTGTCCTGGGCGGCTGCGGTTCCTTCCCCGGCTATGTCGATGTCGGGGCAAGGTTTGACCGCCAGGATCATCGAGGCCCGGGCCAAACTCCAGGAGGGTTGGACTGCCTGGCAGGAAGAGGCCATGAAAACGGGCCGAGACATGTTCCTCAAGCTCGTTCTTGAAGAGAAGTCCGCCAACGCCGACCTGTGCTACTACCTGGCCCTCAGCGATCACCGTCTGATCGTGTATGCCTTTGCTGCCGGAAAAACGGCCGAGGCCGCGCCGTTGATCGCCGAAGCCAGGAAATATCTGGAAAAAGCTATCGAGCTCGACCCGGGCCGGGGGGAGCTTTATGCCATGCAGGCCACCGTCCTCGGTTATGAGATTGTCCTGGACCAGCAGAAGGGCATGGAGCTCGGCATGCAGATTATGATGTCTTTCGCTCAGGCGGAGAGCAAAGAGCCGGACAATCCCCGCATCTCTCTCCTGAAGGGCGAATCCCTGATGTTCTGGCCTGTTGAATACGGCGGCGGTCCCGACAACGCCATTGCCATGTTGGACCGGTCACTGGCCCTCTTTGAAAAGGAAAAAGTCATTGACCCGGTCAAACCCTCCTGGGGAAAAGAAGAAGCTTATGCTTTTTTGGGCCGAGCCTATGCCCAGAAGGGAGCCCGGGACAAGGCTGTTGAGTATATGAAAAAGGCGCTGGAGACGAGTCCCGATTTCCGGCTGGCCCAGGATGAGTTGAAAAAGCTCCAAGCGGAGAAATGACCTTGGCCCTGGGCCGGACCATTTCATTCCTCCTGGCCTTGACCGGCCTTTTGGCCGGCCAGGGTTCGGATTTCGTCCAGGGTCGGGTGTTCGACAAAGAGACCTTGCAGCCGTTGCCCGCTTTCATCAGCATCGCCGGAACGGAACGGGGCGTTTCGACCGGGCTCGACGGCAGGTTCAAGATCAGCCTCAGCCCGTCCCCCCCGCCAGCCGGCCAGGGGGTGAAGCTCGAGGTCTGGCTGATCGGATACAAGCGTTTGGAGGTCTTGGCCCGGCCGGGCCAGGATCTGGCTATCGGTCTCGAGCTGGAACCGCTCCCGGCCCGCGAAATCACGGTCTCGGCCGACAGCGGCGTGACCGAGGACCGCTCGCAGAGGACGGTCACTTTGAACAAGATGGATACCTACCAGCTCCCCGGCACCGCCGCCGATCCCCTGTACGCCGCCCACGTCCTGCCCGGAGTCAACTCCCAGCCCGATTCTTCCAGCCTCCTCATCCGCGGCGGGGCCCCGGACGAAACGGCCTATTTTTTTGACGGTATCGAGGTGGCCCACCCCTTCCTCAGTCAATCCCTGCATGAAAGCTACTTCAGCATCTTCGACAACCAGGTCATCGGGGACTTCAGCGTTTCCACCTCCGGCTTCTCGGCCTCTCACGGCGATGCCCTGTCCGGGCTGATGGACATCACGGCCAAGGACACCCTATTCCGGAGCGAGGGAGGAGTGGGCCTGAGCCTGCTCGGCCTGAATTCCTATCTCGGGCTTCCGCTCCGAAACAACGGCACCTTCCTGGGGAGCTTCAACTTGAGCCGCTCCTATCTGATGACGGAACTCAACGGCCGCCGCGACCGGTCCTTCGGGATGCAGAACGTCTTCGGCAAGCTGATTATGCGGCTGGGGCAAGGCCACACCCTCCGCCTGCTGGGCCTCTACGATGATTACCTCTTCTCTGAAACAAGCGGATTTCGGGCCCTGTCCCGAAACGGCGTGGCCGGCCTCTCCCTGACTTCAACCCTGTCCAGGATTTTTATGGCCAGGCTCACCCTATCCGGAACCTCTTATCGCGCCGGATACCGATTTCAGGATGTCTTCCGGCAGGACATAAAGGATGATGCGATTCAGGCCCGCCTGGAAGCCTCGCTCGACATGGAGAGGCATTTTCTTGGGGCCGGAGCCGACCTGCGTTGGAGGAGGATGGACGATCGCCTGCGGTCCTGGACTTCCACCAGCCAAAGCGCGGAAGGAAGGCGAGGGACTCTATTCCTCAGCGATAAGTTCCGTCTCAAGGACAATTGGTACGTCAACACCGGGCTCCGGTTTTCCTCGCTCAGCCTGGGCCGGCCGGGTGTATCGCTCGAGCCCAGGTTGTCGCTGGTTTATTTTCTGGGGAGGAACGACACCCTGAGATTGGCCACCGGCCTTTATCGCCAGTTTGGGGATTATTTTGTCCTGAGTCAACAGTCCGGCCTGAAGCCCAAAACATCTTTTCACCTTTGCCTGAGCTATGACCGGTCAACGAAAAATACAAACGTAAGGCTGACCCTCTATGACAAAGAATATCGCGACCTGTTCCTCGACTCGCCGGCCGGCGGGAACTTAACCAACAGCGGCCGGGGATATGCCCGGGGCGCGGAGTTTTTCATCAAGACAGAAGGCCGACGGCTGGAATTTCTGCTCGTTTATAATTATCTCAATTCGCAAAGACAGGAGAATGAGGCCCTAGCCCTGGCCCGGTCTCCTTATGAGATCTCCCATTCCTTGACGGGAATAATCGCCTGGAAGGGCAAGAACGGCTCCCTGGGCCTGCGCTATTCCTATGCGACAGGCCTGCCTTACACTCCCCTGCGGAGCCGCGATTGGGATGAGGAAAACGGCTCCTGGATCCCGGTCTGGGGAGAGCCCTACAGCCAGAGATGCCCGGCCTACCGGAGATACGACCTCAACGGCAGTTGCACGTTCGACATCCGGAAGCAGATGGTCGTTCTCTACTTCGGCATCACCAACCTGTTCAACGATCAGAACGTCCTGCGCTACGAATACAACGAGGACTACTCGGTGCGTCAGAACAGCGCCTCCATATTCGGCCGCACTTTGTTTGTGGGGCTGTACGTTCCTTTCTTTTGACGGGCATGGGGAGCGGAAAACGCAGAGCGGATTCCCCTTAGGACGCGAAGCGCTTGACTTGGCGCTGGAAGGGCTGGTATTTATGTCTCGCTTTCCCGGCCGTTCCGGCGGGGGCAGAAAAGCGAACCTGAACATCCCGGCCAGAATTCGGTGCGCTGGCGGTCAGGTTTCGCAATTCCAGGAAGGAGATATTTATGAGGATACTGTTTCAAGTTTTCATGCTGACCCTGGCTTTTCTTTTGGCCTGCGGAAGCCTCCCCGCGCAAAGCTTGGAGGGGACCTGGGTCGAACCTCAATACAACGCCACCATGGTCCTGTCCGCAAACGGCATATATTCCTTCCAGCATCCCGGCGGCCGCAGCCAGGGCAAGTTCGGGCTTAACGGCAGACTGATATGGATGCAGGACGCGTCATCCGGCCAGACAATCTGGTACACCGTCGCATCCTTCACGGAAGACTCGCTCACCCTCCAGGACTCAAACGGACTCCATCTCCGCTATCGCCGGCAGCAACAGGCTCCACCCCCGCCGCCCCAGCCGTCCCGCTCCGTGCAGGAAAAGGCTCCGACCAGCCCCGCAAAAATCCTGGCCCAGAAGGGCGGCCTGACGCTAACCGGAGCCCAGGTGGAGGCGGGAGTCGGCCTCATCCAGGTGATCATCGGCCAGGCGCTTAAGCCCGCCGAGGTCAAGGAGATCGAAGCCCGGTCGATCGTCGAGTTCAACCAGAACCCTTCCACCTTCATCAAGGAAATAAACAGCCTGGCGCAATCCCTCAAGACTATCCGCAGCCAGACAGATCCCCTCAAAATCGGGCTCGTCAGGCAACAGCTCTTCACCGCCCTCTACCTGGCCACCTCGGCCATGAAGGAGGCGGACAAGCCCCTCCTCGTCCAAATTCCTAACCGCTACATCAAGGTGCTGGCCGCCGACCCCGTTCATAAGCTGGTCTTGACCGACCGGGACGCCGAGGGGATGCTGAATTACATGGCTTTCCAGAGCGAGTTGGGCGGCCAAAAGGTCGTCCTCAGCCCCGAACTCAAGAAGTCGTTCTCCGCGGACCTGATCAATGCTTTTCCCTCCATGGCCCTGGAACAGAAGCAGCTCCTCTGTTCCGCCAGCCTGGTCTGGCAGCTGCTGGAAGCAAATTGGAGCCGATTGACCCCCGCTCAAAAACAACAGTACCAGGCCGCCTATCTCAGCAAGTCGCAAGCCGTCGCTCCCCCGCCCTCCCCGGCGAAAACATCCCCCTCGCCTAAAAGCCCGCGGGAGGCCATGCGGGACTACCAGGCCCGGCAGAATATGTTCCGGATGATGAACCGGATGAACATGAACACCCACGCCCTGTCGCTGAACATCATCGAAAATATCGGCGGCACGGGGAACTATTGGAAGGTGGTAGACTACTAGGGCGCGGCAAGTCGCTTTTATTTATTTTTTGCGGAGATCGTCTAAGTTCTTCCTGGCCTGGGGAGCCATCCCGAAAAACTTCTCGAGCTTGGCGCAGGCATAGTCGGCGCAGGAGGCGCAGTTGACCACGCCGCGCTCCAGGCCGCAGGCCCGGACCTCGCACTCGGAGCAGTGCGCGCACTTGCGGCCGCCGTCCAGGCAGCCGTCGCACATGACGTCCTTGACGGTGATGTTCGGAACGTGGTACTCCGTTCGCCACTGCTCCGCCGTTTTTTCCAGAGCCTTCTGGTCATCGGCCTGGGTGGCGATGTAGGCCGGGCACTCCGAGCAGACCAGTCCGCAGTAGGCGATGATTTTTTCCATCTTCTCCTCCTTGCTCCTTGTTCTTTTGTTCAATCCAGGCCGTCAACATTCAGGTTCCAGTTGACGTGCTTCTCGTAATCATAACAGGCGATATCGTGAGGGTAGGCGATGTCCGAATTGTTGAGCGAGAGATAAATGTACGCGCCGTCCTCGAAATAGACCTTCGCCTGGCTCCCGTCAAAAATAACATGAACGTAGTAATAACTGTGAGTCCCGTAGGAATAAGCCCGGGCATGATATTCGTTTCCGTCGATATTCTGCCCCTTGTAGGTGGCGGCGGTAGCGGCCGCTCCCACTCCCAACAGGAGCAACACGGCCAAACTTAATATCATCGTGCCCTTGAAGGACGGCCTTAGCAAATTTTTAGCATAAATCATCATGGGACCTTATTCCTTTCCCATCGTGATCCGAAACCGGCATTGATGCGATCCGGTCAGGGCGGTTTCCAGAATATCCACCTTCACCGGCCGGTCCAGGACAGCTTCCCACCAGGTCCGGACAAAGGCCTTGGAGCAATGGCAATAAGTGGGAGAGATTTCCTCCCCCTCCGGCAAATCCTTGACCAGGGCGCAGAAGCATCTCATCGTCCTGGAGTAGGATTGCGGGAGATAAGACAGGATGAGCACACGGCCCTGCCGTTCGAGCTTCGTGCCCTTCAGCGGTTTTTTCGTCTCCGCTTCCAGAAAGGCTTCCAGAGTCGAACATTTTTTGCGACGGCCCAAGGCGCCCTTCACCACGCCGCTGTTGAACTTGGCGCAGTTGACGCCGCACTTTTCCATGATGGCCGCGCGCGTCTTTTTGTCCGCTAGCTTGTCCAGCCTGTCCATCGCCGCCTTGACCCATAAGGCTGTCTGTCGTCCCTGGGCCCGGCCGCCCATCGCCTCGCTTCCCTCCATGACCTTGTCTTTTACCTTGCTCCCGGCTAAGGCCGCCACGTTCCGCCCCAACTCTTCAATCATGCTCCGATGTGGATTTGCCATTTATTGTCCATATTAAATCTTCATCCAAACAAGATCAATTACGGCGAACCGTTCTGTTCGCCCAGCAGACCGCGGACTCGGCCCCGGTCGAAGGCGCAATCAAACATCTTTATCAGACCCTGGCCGCCGGCGCGCACCTCGCCCCTCAGCCAGCAGGCCGGGGGCGAGCCGTAGACGGGGCAGGCCGACTCGCCCACGCCCTCCAGCAGCCCCGTCTCGTCCTCGAACAAATAGAAATACTTCCGGCCGCCGGCCGTCGCTTTCTGCCGGGCGTCCACCACGCGCACCAGGAGCTCGACCCGGCGGCCGTCGAGCTGCGCCAAGTCCTTGATGCGCAGCGCCGGCCGCTTCCCGTTGTAAAGGTCGAGCGGGTCGCCCTGGGGCAGGAACCCCAGGCTGTCGTAGAGCATCCGCGCCTTATCCCGAGCCTCCAGGTCCGAGACCTCGCCCAACTCCTCGATGCCCTGGAAGTAGCGCAGCACCTGCCGCGAGCGCTTAGGCTCGAGCGAGTCGAAGACGCCGGCCCGGATGAGCGACAGGAGCTCGGCCCGCGTCAGCTTGACCCGGGCCAGGAAGTCCTCCACGGACAGGTAGTCGCCGCCCTGCCTCTCCTCGATGATCTTCTCCGCGGTCTTGAGGGCGAGGCCCTTGATGGACAGCAGCCCGACCCGGATCCCCCCGCCCTCCACCTCGAACTGGTACAGGCTGCGGTTGATGTCCGGGCCGAGCAGGGAAATGCCCAACCGCTTGGCCTCCTCGATGTACTCCGGCAGTTCGTAGTACCCGCCGCCGGCGTTGAGCACGGCGGCCAGGTAAGCCACGGGATGGTGGGCCTTGAGATAGACGGCCTGGTAGGCCATGGCGGCGTAGGAGGCGCTGTGGGCCTTGTTGAAAGAGTAGGAGGAAAACTTTTCCATGAGGCCCCACAGCTTGTCCACCTCCGCGGCGGCGTAGCCCCGCGCCCGCGCCTCCTTGAAGAACCGCTCCTTGAGCGCGGCCTCCGGCCCGCCCCTCCGCTTCAGGCCGCGGCGCAGCAGGTCGCCCTCCTCCGGCGGCATCCCGGCCACGCGCTCGGCCACCTGCATGACTTGCTCTTCGTAAAGGAGAAGGCCGCCGGTTTCGGGCAAGATCCGCTCCAGGAACGGGTCGCGGGACACGGGCCGGCCCTCCCGGCTGCGGAGCAGCGCCTCCTTCATCCCGCTCTCGGTCGGGCCGGGCCGGATGAGGGCCAGGGCCTGGACGAGCTCCCGGACGCTCTCCGGCTTCATGCGGCGGAGGAGGTTCATCATGGCCGGGCTCTCCACCTGGAAGCAGCCGATGGTCCGGCCACTGCGCAGCAGGCCGCTGACCTTGGCGTCGCGCGGCGGGAGGCTGCGCAGGCCGAGACTCTCCCTGGTTTGTGAAATCGCGGCCAGGCCCCGCACCGAGAGCAGGTCGAGCTTGATGAGCTTCAGGTCCTCGACTGCGTCCCGGTCAAAGTGGGACATGACCAGGCCCTTGGCCGACTTCTCCAAGGGCAGGTAGCGGTCGGCGGGCGCGGGCGTGAGGATGACGCCGCCCACGTGGAGCGATTTATCGGCATAGACGCCGCCCAGGTCCGAGGCCAGGCGCCAGACCTCCTCGCCGCCGACCGGCGGCCGGCCGCGCTTCAGAAAATCCGGCTCGGCGAAGAACGGGACCCTCTTGCTCAGGCCGCGCGCCTCCTGGGGCGGAAGGCCCAGGGCCCGGGCCGTCTCATAGACTGCCGAGCGGGCCCGGTAGTTCTTCAGGCTGCAGACAAAGGCCGCGCCCGTGCGGGAGGCGGCGCCGCCGTTCCCGTACTTCCCCAGGACGTAGGCCAGCACCTCGTCCCGGCGCCGCGAGTCGAAGTCCAGGTCGATGTCGGGCGGGTCGGCGCGGCCGCGGTTGAGGAAACGCTCGAAGGTGAGGTCGAACTCCACGGGGTTGAGGTGGGAGATGCCCAGCAGGTAGGCCAGGTAGGACGAGGCGCCCGAGCCCTTGAGGTTGTGGAGGATGCCGCGACGGCGGGCGAACTCGACCACGTCATGGACCACCAGAAAGTAAGGCGCGAACCCCGACTCCTCGACGGCGGCCAACTCGCGGCGGGCCCGCTCCCGCTCGCGCCAGTCAAGGCCGGGCCGTTCTTCGAGCCGGGCCATGACCGTCTGGCGCAGCGGCACGGGGAAAAGGTCGGCCGGCAACGGCGGGACGATGTCCGCCAAGCGGAAGGGAGAGCATTTCTCGGCCACCTCGAAGGTGCGGGCCGCGGCCTGCCTGGCCTCGGCGCCGAACCACTTGGAAGCCAGCGCCTCCTGGGCCGGGCCGAAGAGCTCGACCTTGGAGGCCAGTCTGTCCCGCTCCGGCGGAAAGGGGATTTTTTCGGTGATGGCCCGCAGCAGGACCAGCCGGTCGGGGCTCATGATGAACTTCAGGGGGTTGGCCCAGACCAGGGGCAGGCCGTGCCGCCGGGCCAGG
>Ga0299915_10000505_pt1 | contig 29315 bp, 26 predicted proteins | sample RVTome_13_FD_200263 | JGI IMG/M metagenome (GOLD analysis project Ga0299915, IMG submission 200263) | Soil microbial communities from uranium-contaminated site in the Upper Colorado River Basin, Wyoming, United States - RVT92D227 (version 2) ...
GGACAATTCCGCATCCGTATCGAGGCGTTTATAGAACAGCTCCGAGCTGACGAATTATTCGATTAAGGACCGGTGAGAATAAAGGTTCAGTGATGGCGAAATATAAAACGAAAGGCCTTGATTGTTGGAAGAGGGCCAAAGAGCTCAGAAATAGATATTACAAAGATTATAAAGAGTCGCCTTCGCGAGGAGGACTGCGTTGGGAGGGGGGGGCGTGGAGCTTTGATGCCATTCCCCAGGCCTTGGAGGGAGAGGTGCATGGGCTTTCCGAGGAGCCGTATGGGGCGAGCATCGCACATAATCCAGAGCTCCAGGTCAGATACCAGGAGGCGGCGGAAGGTAAGTGGGGATGCGCACGCGATCTATGCTCTTACATGCGCGCCTACTGGGGCTCCGTAGCGCTGAACGAATATGCCTATGGAGGTCCGTGGCCCCATGCAGACTTCATCTTTCAGAACCAGATCTGTTGCTGCCATTCCAAGTGGCTGCAAGTCGCCGATGAAATCGATGGAGGGACCACCCCCTATTTCTGTTTCGACGTCGGGGTTGGGCCGTACGATAAGATAGGAGATCGGCAGATAGAGTATGTGGTGGCGCAGCTCTATGATGGTATAGCGTTTATCGAAAGGGTTACCGGCAGGCGGATCATTGAGGAAAAGCTGATACAGAATGTCTATAATACGTATCGTTCAAATTGTTACTGGGCCAAGACATGCGAACTTAACCAGGCGATTCCCGCGCCCCTGGACGAGAAGACGATGTTCTCCCTCTATGTGCTGGGAACCCTGGAAAAGTCGAACCAGGCCATAGCCGACTTTTATGAGAAGGAGTTATACCCGGAGGTAAAGGATCGGGTCGCCAATAAGATCGCGGCCGTAGCTGACGAACGATGCCGTGTCTTGGGCGATAGTCAGCCGCCCTGGGGTTTCCTCAAGATATATCGATATCTCGAGCAGTATGGCATTGTCTCCGTGGCAAATCTCTACACCTTTTCCCTCATTGGTTGGATGAAGGTAGACGAGAAGGGACATCTCGTGCCCTATCCGACCCTCGAAGAGCAAGGCATCACCATCAAGGACCGCGACCACGCCCTGAGGCTCTTGGTCGAGGGAGAGCTGAAGGGCAAACTCATGTGGGCTCCTTTCTACGGTGCCACTTATAAAAACGATCTGGTGACAAAGATTGCCAAACAGTGGAGGTGCGATGCCGCGATCATACACCTCAACCGAGGATGCGAGGGCACTGCCCAGCACCAGATGCAACTGAAGATCGCCTTGCAGGAGATGGGTATTCCGGTTATGACCTTTGAGGGAAATATGGCTGATGAGAGGGAGTTTGATGAGGGCCGTGTCCTGCGGCTCATCGAGCTCTTCGTTAGCGAAACCTTAGGGCTCAAAAAGGTAGCCTAAAGATAGTGCCGGGAAGGGACAAAGGATGATCGTTGCCGGGATAGATGTCGGCGGTAAGAATGTACACGTCGTCATCCTGAAGGATGGTGTCGTTGCGGCACAGGGCGCGGCCGCAACAGGCATACAGAAGGCGGAGGCGGCGGAACGATTGTATGAGGAAACGCTCCGCAAGGGCGGGCTCACGCGAAAGGCAGTGGGGCGTGTAGTCGCTACAGGGAGTGCCGGCAAACGTGTCGCCTTTGCTGACGCCTGCATTGCTGATGCGGCAGCGGATGCGAGGGGTGTCCACCGTCTCTTCCCCTCGGCACGGACCGTTATCGATATCGGTGCAGAAGAGGGGAGGGCTATCAAGATAAGCCCTGAAGGTAAGGTACTTGATTTCGCCATTAATGAAAAGTGCGCTGCCGGCACCGGTACGTTCGTTGAGGCCATGGCTATTGCGCTGGAGATCAGCGTGGAGGAGATGGCGGCAATTTCACTCAAGTCAAATACGTCGATACCCATGAATGCCCAATGTGCCGTTTTTGGTGAATCGGAGGTGGTCTCTCTCATCCACCAGAACGTGGAGAAACAGGACATTGCCAAGGCCGTGCATGATGCCATAGCGGGGAGGATCGCCTCCGTCGCCCGTATTGTAGGCCTGGAAAAAGACGTCGCGGTTATCGGAGGCATGGCAAAAAATGATGGATTCATCGCTTCACTGCGAAAAGAGATGGCAATGGACATTATCGTGCCAAATGACCCTGACTTTGTGGGTGCCCTGGGAGCAGCTGAGGCCGCTGCAAAAGGTGTTTTGGAAGAGAAGATAGCAGCCAAGGTAATAGGACAGGAGATCGTTGAAGGAGAAAAGACCTCATAAGCAGGCGCACGAAGATGGCCGAGGAGACAAAAAAGGAATACTGGAGATGGCCCGAGGGTACTTGGGTCAGTCCTAGCATAGATTGGAAAAAGGGTACTATCATCACGACGGGCGTTGATGTAGGGTCTGTGAGCTCGCAGGCGGTGGTGCTGGTTGATGGAGAACTCTATGCCTTCAGTAACACACGCACCGGTTCCGATAGCCCTGATAGCGCCCGGAAGGCCCTGAGTATTGCCGTGGGTGAGACCGGTCTCACGGTGGACAATATCGACTACTGCATCGGGACCGGTTATGGCAGGGTGAATGTTCCGATGGCCCAGCGAACCATAACCGAGATCGCCTGCCATGCGCGGGGGGCAAATTTCATGTATGGGCCTGAGGTGCGGACGGTTATGGACATGGGCGGCCAGGATTGCAAGGCCATCAACTGTGATGATAAAGGTAAGGTCCTCAATTTTATGATGAATGACAAATGCGCTGCCGGCACCGGCAGAGGCATGGAGGTCTTTGCCGATCTCATCAGGGTGCCGGTGTGGGAGATCGGTCCGCGCTCCTTCCAGGTCAAAAGAGAACCCCCCATGATCAGCAGTACCTGCGTGGTCTTTGCCAAGAGCGAGGTCGTCGGCTTGTTGGAAAAGGGGGTGCCGGAAAACGATATCATGGCCGCCTACTGCGCCGCCATGGCCCACCGGATCATGGAGCTGCTCAATCGCTTGGGTGTCCATGAGAAGTTCGTGATCACGGGTGGTATCGCCAAAAATGAAGGGGTAGTCAAAAGATTGGAAAAAGAGTTAGGCGTCAAGACCGCTGAAAAGGTTTGGCACAACCCTGCGTATAAGGCATATCCCTTCGATACCCAGATCGCCGGTGCCTTGGGGGCAGCCCTCTTTGCAGTGGCGATGGTGAGCAAGGGGAAGGTGAAGAGTGCCCGGAAAAAGTAACCAGAGGGGAAATGAAGGCCTTTTACGGTTATAAAGATGGTTCAGGAGACTGGTTTATCATTATTGATTCCGATAGGTGCGATGGATGCGGCAGGTGTGCAGAGGCATGCCCGGCAGATGCGCTGGAAATCAGTGAAGATGCGGTTGATCCCTTGAGTGAAAAGCCGGTTGCCCGCGTAAAAGAGGGTGAGCGAAAGAAGATCAGGTATACGTGCGCTCCCTGCCAGCCTGGTTATGGTGAGGCTCCGCCTCCCTGTGCAGCTGCCTGTCAACCTGGAGCCATCTCTCATACAGAATCATGGCGGCAGTGGCATGCAAAAAAATGATTGCCTGGTAAATTGTGAAGGGATGTTGCCGCTCAGTTGAAAAGTGCTGCTATTTTTTCGCTTGCTGCAACCACATGTCAACAGGTCAGCATCATGCCTAAAATAAAGATCGATCACGCAGAGATTAGCGTTGCTAAAGGCACAACCATATTGCTGGCAGCTGAACAAGCTGGGATCTATGTACCCCATATCTGCTTTCATCCCGATATCCCCCCTGTTGACCGTCAGAAACCGGCGCATGTTATTTATCGCAACGGCGAGCCCATAGAAAATACGATGCCTGAGCGGCTCTACGAGGGATGTCAGCTCTGCGTGGTAGAGATCGAGGGGCAGCAAGGGCTGCACCGTTCTTGCAGCATAACCGTTGCCGATGGGATGATCATCAACACTTCTTCTCCTGCTATCACGGAATTTCGGCGCGATCGCGTCATGACATTGGTAGCAAAGCATCCCCATGTCTGTTTGACCTGCACCCAGAAAGAAGGTTGTGCTCGATCTCCCTGTTCTCTGAATATAGCGGAAAGCGAGCGGTGCTGTACCCTGTTCGCTGGCTGTGAATTCCGACGGGTAGTGGAATATGTCGGCCTCAGGCCTGAGACTCCTCGATATATCTTTGCTCATTTGCCTCGTGTCCAGGACAATCTCTTGTTTGAGAGCAACCTTAATCTCTGCATCGGTTGTACACGATGTATACGGGTGTGCCGTGCAGTATGCGGCATCGGGGCCCTCGATTTCGTCTTTGACGATCAGGGGAAGATTGTTATCGGCACAATCAAGAAGACACTTAAGGAATCCACATGCCGTTTTTGCTTGTCATGCGTAGAGGTGTGTCCTACCGGCGCCCTTATGGAGAGGGAGACTAGTAGAGCAGAGACTCCCCGTAAAGATGCCTTTCAGGCTGGTAGTGATCTTCCCCGCCGGCCTAGCTTGCATAAACCTACTTTAGCTCCTCAACAACAAAAGTCTCTCGAATTGACGAGAGAAAGCCTCACTCAGGTCCCTGAAACAGGGGGAGTTTATCAACTTCTCGATGAGAAACAAAACGTGATCTACATAAAAGGCGCATTGAACCTGAGAAAGGAGCTTGAGGAGCAGCTGCAAATAAATAAACAAGCCCGATATTTTGTATACGAGGAAAACCCCCTGTATAGCAAGAGAGAAAGTGAGCTTCTGCAGCACTATCTTGCCCTACACGGCGAGATGCCGGAGCTTAACAGGGAGCTCGACGGCCTCTTCTAAGCCCCCTAAGAGGCATTGCCCCTCGTAATAAATTTATCAATAAAATTATGATATTAGTCATAAAAATCGAGATATTTTCTTAGTAATTGTCATGGCCGCCTGATACCCATGAATTCCGCCGTGGCGGGAAAAATTTGCAATCCCCCCTCACCCCCTGGCTAAAGAGCCACCTCCGGCTTTAGCAAAGGTCCCGCACTGCTATACATAAATCAGAGAGGTCGAGATGTATCGCTACGCGATACAGGGGAAGGGAAGATTTAAAACCTATTTTCTAAGCCAATATTTTAACCTTCTACCGGCTCACTGCACTGTTTGGTCCTAGGCCTTCTCGACCCTTACCTTGACAGCTCCTTAAGCTCCGCTATACTTAATAGTAACGCCTTTAACAAAATAATGAGGAGAGTGATAGTGAAAAACTTCTCGACATCAGTCAAGATACGGGCCATGGCGTATGGCGATCTGGATGCCATTGTAAAGATAGATAAAGAAGTACTGGGAAAGGAGAGACCAGAGTACTGGAGCATGAAGATAGAGAATCAAGAGAGCCGATCGCCCCTGACGTCCCTTGTTGCCGAGATGACGGGTACTGTCGTCGGTTTTATCATAGGGGATGCCAGCGGATGGGAATATGGTGTGCCCAATACCGTGGGGTGGATTGATACGATTGGCATCCTTCCGCAGTATCAGCGGCATGGAATCGCCAAGCTGCTGTTCAAAGAGATGATAGGCAATTTAAAGACCGTGGGGGTGGATACCATTTATACCCTGGTGAATTGGAAAGAATGGGATCTCCTGCATTTTTTCGATAAGATGGGTTTTCGAAAAGGTGATATGATTCAGCTTGAATTAAAGCTGTAATGATTCCAACTTCTGCAAGATCTATAACCAAGAGGGCAGGGGGCCCAATGCTCCCTGCCTTTCCTTATTTGTGCTGAGACGCTGTTACTGCTGCCTTTACCCCTTTTTTTCTTCGATAAAATTTCTTGCAATGATCGTCTTTTGAATGTTTGAGGTGCCTTCTACAATCTGATAGGATTTTGAATCCCGGTAAAATCGCTCGATGGGATATTCCGTGCCGAAGCCGTAGGATCCGAATATCTTCATCGCCTCATTGGCCGCCATGACTGCGGCCTCTGCGCCGTAGTATTTTGCCGTAGAGATGTGGAGCGTCGGCCTGCCGCCAACCTTCTCCACGTTGTCTACCATCCAGGCAGCCTTAAAGACCAGGAGCTTTGCCGCCTCATGTTCGCACCACATCCTCGCCAGCTGATCTTGGATCATCTGAAAATTGATTATAGATTGGCCAAACTGCTGCCTTTCATTGGCATAGTGTTTGGCGAGCTCAAAACACTTTTCAGCAACCCCGGCGGATCTGGCTGCGCAGGAGAGCCTTGTCCTGTCGAGCATATACATGGCAATCTTAAAGCCGTCACCCGGTTTGCCGACGAGGGCCTCCTTGGGCACCTTGACGTCCACCAGGATGATCTCTCCGGTGGGGGAACTGTGCAGCCCCAGCTTTTCCGTTATGGCACACTGTTCAATGCCCGGGGTCTGCATGTCGACCATGAAGGCGGACATGCCGCGGTGTCTCTTTTCGGGGTCGGTCATGGCAAAGATGATCCCGACGGTAGCAACCGGCACACCGGAGATCCACATCTTGCTTCCATTGAGGATGAAGCCGTCGTCCACCTCGCGGGCCGTTGTCAGCATGGAGGCTATGTCCGAACCGGTGTCCGCCTCGGTCAGGGCGAAACACCCGTATGCATCGGCGGCAATAAGAGGGGGAATATACCGCTTGCGCTGTTCCTCCGTGCCGAATGCCAGCAGCACGCTCTGGATGGCATTCATCTGGAGGTTGAAGGTGACCCCATAGGAGGGGCTCTCCTTGGCGATCTCAAGTGTTGCGAGGGAGGCAGCGAGGTAGCCCATCTCCGTGCCGCCGTATCGATCAGGGGCGATAAACCCAAAAAAACCGAGTTCTGCCATTTTCTTGACAATCTTTTCATTATATATGTTTTTTTTCTCGTCTTCCTCTGCTGCGAGAGCGATCTCCTTTTGGGCAAACTCCCGAGCCGCATCCCGTACCATCGCCTGCTCTGCTGTCAGACCGAAATCCATGACCCGCCTCCTTATTCTTTACTTATGGATGTTTATATGACAATAACTAGCTTACATTTCCTCTCCCCATCGTCGAAGATCCCGCCGTTTTTGTGGCGTGGAGGGGAGAGGATGCAGTCCCGCTCTGTCGCACTGCGATCCCCTACCATTTTGATATCTCGATGGATGGGATGTCGCATTCCGACACATCCCGCCGTTCAGATTTTGCCGCCTTGCGGCATGATGTCCTTAAAAGATTTAAAGGAGCATCATTATACAAAGTAGCGCGGGACACTTTGCATATATCCAAGAATACGGGATGTGTCACCCAGTGATACAGTGAGGAGGAAGTTCATCATTATATCCACTGGCCAAAGGGTCACCTTCGGCCTCACCCCGACCCTCTCCCGCCAGCAGGAGAGGGAGAACGACAGAAAGCATATTTTTATCTGCCGTTGCGACTATGGCTTTTTTAATTATTGCTGTTAACTGTGCGCACTATATAACAAACTATACCCCTTATCAAGTCCGGCGCATGAGACCCCCTGGTAAAATTGAGGTAGAGATGTTATGTTAACTTACAATGAGGTATGCTTATGAAGGTCTTAGGACTCGACATCGGAGAGAAGAGAATCGGCATCGCCATCAGTGACGAATTGGGCTACACCGCTCAGGGCATGCGGGTGATGAACAGGAGCGGCTTAGAGGAAGATCTCAAGGTGTTAAAGGAACTCATAAAGGAGACAGAGGCTACTGAGGTCGTGGTGGGGCTGCCCAAGAATATGGATGGCTCCCTGGGAGAGTCGGCTGAGAAGGTCCTTGTTTTTGCGAAACAGATGGAAGAATCCTTATCAATTCACGTCATCCCTTGGGATGAGAGATGGACAACGGCTGAGGCCACCCGCCTGCTCGTGGATGCTGACCTCAGCAGGGCGAAGAGACGCAAGGTGGTGGACAAGCTGGCAGCCGTCCTTATCCTGCAGGGTTATCTCGATAGCCTGGAGCACTCGGGGCAGGGAGGATTGGAAAGATGAGGGTGCGTCGAGTGACGAGTCGCCGAAGCAAGAGCCGCGGAAGGCGGGCTCGGCGAATGCCGATACCCTTGCTGGTGGCAGGTATTTGCATCCTGCTCCTCCTCTATGCCCTGCTCGTGTTTACCCTTCCCCCGAACTTGCGGGGAGAGCGAAGGCAGGTGGTGATCCCGCAGGGGGTTCCCTTCAAAGGAGTGGCGCGGATCCTCGATGAAGGGGGATTGCTGCGCAGCCCGACGGGATTCTATCTCATGGCGCGGCTTATGGGGGTCACGGAGAGGGTGCAGGCAGGAGAATATGAGCTGAGCACTACCATGCTCCCTCTCGTCATCCTGCACAAGCTTGTCACCGGGGATGTAATGAAATATCGCATTACCATCCCTGAAGGCTATACCGTCCGGCAGATCGCCCTTCGCTTGCAAGAGTTGGGCATTATCGAGGGTCAGGAGCAGTTTCTCTCGCTGGCTTTTTCTCCCGATTTAGCCGCTGGTCTGGGCATAGAGGCAAAGGGGGTTGAAGGCTATCTCTTTCCCGACACCTATCTCTTGCCCAAAGGGGTTTCTGCAAGCGACATTATCAAGACCATGGTGGGAAAATTTAAGCGAGTTTATGAACCTGATTTTTCCCGGCGGGCTGCGGAATTGGGCATGACGGATCGTGAGGTCGTTATCCTCGCCGCCATCATCGAGAAGGAGACCGGCGTTTCCGAAGAGCGCCCCCTGATCTCCGCCGTCTTCCATAATCGCCTGAAGCGCGGCATACCCCTGTGCAGTGATCCCACGGTCATCTATGGTATTCCAGACTTCGACGGGAACCTCAAAAAAAGAGACCTCGAGCGGAGAACGCCCTACAATACCTATCTTAAAAAAGGTCTACCCCCAGGCCCCATCGCCAACCCCGGCAGATCATCCCTCCTGGCAGCCCTCTATCCCGCGCCGGTGCAATATCTCTACTTCGTCTCCCGCAACGATGGTTCCCATTACTTCTCCACCACCTTGAGAGAGCATAACGAGGCGGTCTGGCAATATCAGCAAGGGGGAAAAAGGTCTGCTCATTGAAATACTGCCTTTTGTATTTTTATCAAAACGTGCCAGAATCCCTCTCAGTTCGGCAGGGGGATGAATGGCCTGCCCCTCGGAGACTGTGTCGCAATTCAAATATTTCCCTCGCCCCACGTCCCCGCGAGGAAGGCGGGATCTTCGACAGTGGGGAGAGGGTAGGGGTGAGGGGCTCATCGAAAAAGCATTGAAAATATTGTTTTTTATTGAAACCCCTCATCTGTGTCGCTATGCGACACCCCATCAATAGAAATATCCGAATGTCCCTCTCCACTTTCTAAAGAATATATAATGATGGGATGTATCGCCTTGCGATACAGTAGGGGGCCGCAAAGCGGGAGAGTCCAAGGAACATTCCAGTTGTGCCCCTTTGGTTATCTGTATGATTTTTCTCTTGAACCCTCGAACCCATGAATCTGTCGCTATGCGACATCCCGCCATTCAGAATGTTATACAAAGTAGGGCGGGGCTTGACCCCTAAAGACCCGCACATTGGAAGGGTAGGCAAAATTCACATGGCAGGTGTTGAGAACCAATTGACGTTTGAACAAGGCCCTATCAGGCCCCCGAGCGAGGCCAATAGCCTCCTGATCAGGGTCACGAGGAACTGCACCTGGAATAAGTGCGCCTTCTGTCTTACCTATAAGGGGGAGCGCTTTGAAAAAAGGTCAATCCAGGAGGTCAAGAAGGATATCCTGGCTGCCAAGGCCATTGCGGATGAGATAAAGGCCCTGTCTTGGCGCGCCGGCTGTGGCGGCGAGGTGACTAAGGAGCTCGTGGAAGGGATCTTTCGCTCCCCTCAGCTCTATGATGAGCGCGTCCGCGGCATCGCGGTATGGCTCTATTATGGCGGCAAACACGTCTTTCTGCAGGATGCCAATTCCATCACTATCAAGACGTCGGACTTGGTTGAAATCCTCACCTTTTTGCGAGAGCAATTTCCCCAGGTGGAGCGCATTACCAGTTACGGCAGGTCAAAGACCATCGCTCAAGGGAAGTCCATCGAGGAGTTGAAGGAGCTAAAAAAGGCAGGCCTGACTCGGTTGCATGTTGGCCTTGAAACAGGCTGGGACTTCTTGCTGCAGTATATGAACAAGGGGGTTACCGCAGCCGAGCAGATCGAGGCCGGGCAGAAGGTGGTGGCATCCGGCATCGAGCTCTCGGAGTATGTGATCCTGGGCCTCGGCGGCAGACGATGGTGGCAGGAGCATGCCCGGGAGACGGCAAAGGTATTGAACCAGATCAACCCCAATTTCATTCGCCTGCGCAGTTTAAAGGTCCTTGCTCCGATGGAACTTCAGCAAAAGATAGATGAGGGTGAATTTGAGTTGCAGACAGAAGAAGAGATGATCGTTGAGGAGCGACTTTTGATAGAATCGCTTAATGGGATCACCAGCACCTTCGTAAGCGATCACATCCTCAATCTCCTGGCGGAAATAGATGGCAAGCTGCCTGAGGATAAAGAACGCATGCTCGGGCTCATCGATGCCTTCTTAGCCCTGCCTGCTGAGGAGAAACTCAATTTCCGGTTAGGCAAACGGGCCGGCATCTATCAAGTCATGGAGGATATGTCAGATCCTCTCTTACATTGCCAGGTGGCGGAGCTGATAGCAAAGCTCGAACAGCAAGCACCCGGGGGTGTCGAGGGCTCCATCGCCCGGATAAAAGAGACCTACCTGTAATCCCCCGTATCCCCCTTTGCCATCCCGTTTGCCTCTGTCGCTTTTCCCGCTTCGGGATCCCGCCGTCCTTATTTCTACATTGGAGAGCGGGAGCGACATCCCGTCTTTATTGATTGTTATCCGATAGGTGTGGGATTGCCTTTATCCTTTTCCCTCTATCCTCTTCCCCCCCGTGGTTGAAATGGTCTTGAATTCTTTCCCCCTATTGTGATAAGTTTAGAATAATGTGGTAAGAGACCCGAAAGGAAGATATGCCGTGAGCAGGTATTGGATGGAGATGTGGGGGGCACACGGCAGTGAGCAACCATGTTGAGGGAGATACAAAGGTGTTTTAGTTTAGATAAGGTATTATACACCAGGCATGCACGGGACGAGATGGAGGCGGAAGAGTTTGGTGAGATAAGGGAACATGAAGTTTATGAGGCTATAGCGGATGGGAAAATAATCGAATCATACCCAGAGGATGAGCCGTACCCCAGTTGTCTGATATTCGGAAGAACGTCCGAGAAAAGGCCCCTCCATATTCTTTGTGCCTATGCAAAGGAGCTTGCTCAAGGTATAATAATAACCGTCTATCAACCTCATCCAGAGGTGTGGGAGGACTTTGAGAGGAGAAAGAGATGAGATGCGTCATTTGCAAGAGTTCAGATATACTCATGAAGCGTGTTGAAGAGGAAGTGAGAAGGGGAGAAGATATTGTTCTTATCCCCATGGAGGTATTGGTCTGCCAGAATTGTGGTGAGAGATATTATGACAGAAAGACTATGCTGAAGCTTGAGGAAATGCGGGATAGATTGACGAGAAAGGATGTGGAGCTTGAAGGTGTCGGCAGGGTACTCCGCGCAAAGATGGCATAGATCGCTTGGTTATCCCTTTCCCTAATTTTCTTCCCTCTAGCCTCTTCCCTGCATCCTCCTCCCTCTGTCGCCTTTCCCGCTTTTCGGCCCCCTACTGTATCGCAAGGCGATACATCCCATCATTATATATTCTTTAGAAAGTGGAGAGGGACATTCGGATATTTTTATTGCCGGAGGTGGTCCCTTGGCCAATGGGGTACCGCAAGGCGGCACATCCCGACCTTACATTTATCTAAAAAGGTGCGGGATAATAGTGTGTATCGCGACGCGATACACATCCCCACATTAATCTATATTTATCTGCCGCTTTGCGGCCCCCTACCATTCGGATATTGTTATTGATGGGGTACCGCAAGGCGGCACATCCCGACATTACGTTTATCTAAAAGGGTGCGGGATAATAGGTGGGGGAGTAGGGGACTTTCTCTGTGTCGTATTCCGACACATCCCATTCTTAATATATTTTTATCTGCCGCTTTTCCCGCTTCGGGATCCCGCCATCTCTATTTCTATATTGGAGAGCGGGAGCGACATCCCGACATTACATTTATCTAAAAAGGTGCGGGATAATAGTGTGTAACGCGAAGCGATATACATCCCCACATTAATCTATATTTATCTAATAGGTGGGGGAGTGTGGGACAAAAAAAGTGCTTGACAAATATCTTGAATACGGGCTATGGAGAGGCATAATCATGGTGCCTCATGGAGGGGTGCGGGCACCACAATCGGTAAAAAATATAAAGCAGCTCAATATAGTATCTGAACCTTCTAGTTCCGGGGGGAAATGGAGAAGGGGAGAGACAATAGTTTTTATTGAGCCTTCAAAGTCCCGTTCCGCTTTGACGAAAAATATGGAAAGCGGGATGTCGCTCTGCGACAGTGCAAAGAGGAGCGGGACTCTGGAGGCTTTTGTATTTTTGCACCTTGGTAAATGGTAAGGATATTGGCTCCTACGAATGGAGTAGTCAAGTATTCATAGATCCTAATCTCATGCCCGGGAGGCAACCATGAGATACATCAAGATGAAGGATGTCATTGCCACGTCAATCATCCGCATAATCCTCGCGGCTGTTCTCACTATGTCCTTTTCCGGCTTAGCAAACGCGCAAGAAGAGCCCGTCTTTGTCCAGAAGGACTTCCAGCCGACCTTTCAGAATGCGATCCCGCTCAATATCTCAAACACCGGCGCCGCAACCTATAACATCCCTATTATCGTCCCCCCTGGCAGGGGTGGCATTGCTATGCCCAATTTGGCCCTGACTTACAACAGCCAGCAAAAGAACGGCTGGGTGGGGATGGGCTGGGATCTGGAGGTGGGTTCTATCCAGCGCTCCACCAAGTGGGGGGTTGATTACAGCGGCACCGATTTCGTCGTCGATGGTTCTCTTGAGCTCGTGCCGAGGACCGATTGGGGGTATGGGTATTATGGGGCCAAGATAGAGGGCGGGTTCACCAAATATAGATTAAATTACTCAATAGCCGGCTGGGTGGCAACAGCGCGAGACGGTACCAAGTACTACTATGGCACAACGACATCTTCAACGCAGGATAACGGCGTGGACGTGTTCAAATGGTGCCTGAATCGCGTGGTTGACACCAACGGCAACACGATGACCATAACGTATTACAAAGACACCACCAATGGTGAGATATATCCTGATGAGATCAACTATCCAGGCAACAATAAATTGAAATTTATTCGCGAATCCACCCCCCGGCTTGATAACTTTCCTCAATATAACACCCTCTGGAAGGTAGTCACGGCCTATAGGCTCAAAACCATAGAGGTCTATGGCAATGGACAGCTAGCGAGGAAATACGTCTTGGATTACCAGTATGGAACATCCAGCAAGCGTTCTCGGCTTATCAAGGTGCAGGTGTATGGCTCCAACGGCAGCACTGCCCTCCCCCCGATGACATTTACATGGCAAGAGGGGGGCGATGGCCACTTTGGCGCCTCTCAACTTTCCCCGGTGAGATCTATGAGTGGTGGTTATTTTCGTTTTGCCGATATCAGTGGAGACGGACGGGATGATTTTGTCTTGATTTCATACCGAGAAGTTTACGCCTATCTTTCTGAGGGTAATACGTTTGGCAGTGAAAAGCATACAACATTGTCGAATGGCGGCTCAAATGTCTATCTGTTCGATGTCGATGATGATGGAAGGGCTGACCTCGTAAGTGTTTCCGGAGGTCGCGTTTACACTAATCACTCGAATGGTAATGGTACTTTTGTGGTGGACTCAATACCATCGAGTCTTTCCGGTGGACAGCAAGTTTATATCGGCGATGTCAATGGCGATGGCCTTGCTGACATTATAGGACAAACTAGCAATAGTAATACAATTTGGACGCACCTCTCCCACGGTGACGGAACGTTTGAGAGCGGCATCGCGAGGACGTTGGTTGGCCTCTCCTTCGAAGGAGTTATAAGTCTTGGCGATGTCAATGGCGATGGCTTTGCTGATATTGTTCTGTCTCCAACCAATAATGATATAAATATCTTCACTTATCTCTCTAACGGCGACGGGACATTCAGCGATGGAATTCAGCAAACTTTCAATAATGTAATTTACAGCGCCCAGCTCGCCGATGTCAATGGTGATGGGCTTGCGGATTTTACAAGGCGCTACTATTCAACGTTGTACACATGTCTCTCCAAGGGAGATGGTACTTATAATACGTGCATTACTAAGAATTTAGAGCCGACGAACGTGTCTTTCGCCGATATTAATGGAGACGGATGTGTTGATCTTATAGGCCACCTAACTACCGCCAACGTAAACGTCTATCTCGGCAACTGTGATGGTACCTTTAAAGATCCCATCCCAACCAATTTGGGATCGAATGGGCCGCCCTTCTTTTTTGCCGATGTCAATGGAGACGGTCTTAGTGACATCGTTGACCTCCAGACTTATCCCACGTGGTATACTTATGCCAATCTTGCTACTGGTGCTTTCCCCGATCTCCTCACCGTCGCGAAAAATGGGCTGGGGGCCGAGATCGACATCAGCTATGAGCCCTCATCCTCCTACCCGCCGAGTGCCCAACCACCGCGTCCAAGCTTGCCTTTTATTGTGAACACCGTCTCATCAACCAGCGTCAAGGACGGCAATGGGGTAGTCTCCGATACCACCTATACCTATGCCGATGGATACTATGATCATGCAACTCGTGATTTTTGGGGTTTTAACAAGACGGTTCAGACAAACCCCGATTTGACCACCGTAACCACCTATTATCATAACGGTTTTGATGGTGATCAATATCAGCCCCTTGATGAGTTTCGCAAGGGCAGGCCGTACCAGGTTGATCTCAAGACGCAGACGCCCTCAGCCACGCTCCTGACCAGGCAAGCCCTTACCTGGCAGACCTATCCTACGATCCCGGCGACCTGGGCCTTTGTCAAATTGACCCGCAGCCGCCTTGACTACTATAACAGCCCCACGGTCTATGCCCAGGAGGACAATACCTATAACGATAGTTATGGCTACTGGCTTACCAAGACAGCCTCAGGCACCAGCGCCGAGAATGTGACCACTGAACATGCTTATGCAAATATGGGAACCTGGTTATGGAGACTGAGCCGGGAGACCATCACCGGCAGCACCAGCGTCAAGGTGCGGGAGACCACCTATGGATACGACGGCAGGGGGAATATGACTTCCAAGGCCCTGTGGCTCAATACCGGCGGCAACCCCACCATCTCCATGACCTATGATGACTATGGAAACCTAAAAACCCTCACTGATCCCCGGGGTAATACAACAACGACCAACTATGATACCGCGACCTATACCTATCCGGTGAAGGTCACCGCCCCCCAGACCTCGGATGGCCGCACGCATATCGTGGAGTACCTCTATAACTACAGCTTCGGCACGGTGCGCTGGAAAAGAGATGAGCGGCATTATGAGACATCCAGTACCTATGACCCCTTCGGGCGCCTGAGCCAAGTTGATTACCCCGACGGCGGGCAGCAGATCATAACGTACAATGATGCTATCCCACCAAACCGATATACCCTCACCAAGGTCAAGGAAGCCTCCGGCCAGACCGTGGATACCTACCAGTATTTTGATGGGCTGGATCGCAAGATAGCTGTCGTCACCTTTGGAGAGCCTGGCAAGCAGATCGATTCCACCATCCACTATGACCCCATGGGGAGGGTTGACCTCACAGAGGGGCCGTACTTCAACCCGAGGCCGTCGGCATATCCCAAAGTGGAGACTATCTATGACTACCGCGGCAGGCCGACTCAGGTAACTACCCCTGACGGCACCTATGGGACCGTTACCACCGGCTATAGCTACAGCGGCCTTGCCACGACCATCACCGACCCGGACACCAGGCAAAAGACCGAGACCAGGGACTACCTCGGCAGAATCATCCAGGTGACGGAATATGCCAATACCGGCGCTCAGAACACAACCTATACCTACAATGCGGCAGGGGACCTGCTGACAATCAAAGATCCCCTCAACAACACCATTACCAACACCTATGACACCCTCGGCAGAAAGATCGCTATGATTGACCCTGACCTGGGGAGTTGGGAATACATCTATGATCCAAACGGGAACCTACTCTCGGAGACCAATGACAGGGAAGGTGTAATGGTTGCTAGCGAGTCTACAGAGGTTGACAACACCTATGACGCCATGAACAGGGTCATCAGTGAGACGAAGATCATACAAGATGAGGAATACACCACCGGATACAAGTATGATGTGGCAGGAAAGCCTACGTTGACGACCTATCCCGATGGCTATAAGGCCGAGTATAAATACTGGGAGGGCAGTGGGCTGCTGCACACAGTCACAGGTATCACCGATTCCGAGGTCTACGCGAGCTGCAGCGGCTATCAGCCGACCGGCAAGATGGGGCAGATCGTCCATGGCAACAACACGACAACCACCTACATCTATGATTCCCAATCCACTAGGCTTAAGGAAATCGTCACCGTAGGTCCGAGCGGAGGCATCCAGGACAGGACATACACATATACACGGGCAGGGGATATTTGGACAATTCACGATGACCTAAAACCTGTCACCTACACCTACCTCTATGACAACCTGCATAGGCTGCTCTCAGAGAAAATCGGGGCGAACACTTCCATCAGCTATAGCTATGATAAGATCGGCAACATCACGCAAAAGAAGGTAGGAACTAACACTTATGTCTATACCTATGACCCTGTCAAAAAGCATGCAGTCAAGGCCATCACCCTGAACGGCGGCACACCCAATCAGTATACCTACGATGGGGTGGGCAATATGACAGAAGGCCCTGACTTTACCAACCCGGCTATAGCAACGAGGAAGATAGGCTACTATGCCGATAACCTGCCGGCGTCTATTGACCATTCCAGCAACGGCAGCACCTACTTTTACTATGACGGCCTGGGCAACCGGGTTATGAAGTATGCACCAGGAGGCGGGATCACCCACTACATCGGGGATCACTTTGAGGTCAAAGATGGCGTTCCTACCAAGTACATCTTTGCCGGCAACCTGAGGGTGGCGAAGGTGACTCCCCCTTCCACGCATTATTACTATCACAAGGACCACTTGAGCAGCTCCAGCGCCATCACGGATGACAATGGCGCAGTGATCGAGATGACCGAATACAGGCCTTTTGGCGATGAGCGGGACCATGCCGGGACAGTTGTGTCTGACTATAAATTCACTGACCAGGAGCTCGATACCGAGACCGGCCTCTACAACTATGACGCTCGGCACTACGATGCGGTGATCGGGAGGTTTATTAGCGCTGATCCTACCATTTCTGCTGTGTACGACCCTCAGTCGTTGAACCGATATAGTTATTGTTTGAATAATCCTCTAATATACGTTGACCCTGATGGGCAAACGCCAAAATCCGCATTAACACTAATATCAGAACATAGAACTAAAATAATACAAGTAGCTAATAAATATAATGTTTCACCACAGGCTGTAGCCAGTGTTGTTTTTCAAGAAAAATATCACGGAATATTTGCAGACATTAAAGATATTCCTGCTAATGTTGATGCTTCACTGGACGTTACGAAAGAGTCAGATAAAAGAAGCATAGGATTGGCAGAAATGCAAATTAAAAGGGCAGCAGAATTATTGGGCAGAGATCTATCTGTAAAAGAACAAAGAGAAGAAGTTTTGCAAACGTTGAAAGATAAAAATAAAGCCATTGAATTAATTGGAATGGATATTGCTGATACAGAAAAAAAGCTTGGAAAAGTTTTAAGTCCAACAGAAGCAGCTGCTGGTTATAATATGGGATCCAAAGGTCTAAAAGATTACCTAGAAGGCAAAAGGGATTTGTCTGATGTAGCAAAACGTTCCATAGAATATCAAAGAGCAATAGAAAAAGTAATAAGTACAGGCATTGTTGATCCTAGAAAAGATATTGATATTGAAAAAGAACGAAAGAATAAAAAATAAAAAGAAAAAAAATATAGACTAGGATGACTTACATGAAGAATATAAAGTTTTTTTTAAATGAAAGATTAAGAAGTGTTATTTATATTGCTATTTTATTATTATTAATTTTATTAAGTTTTGTTTTTTCAATAACTTACGGCCTAGTATATGGAAAAGATAAGGCAGGAAATTTACTTTTTACAAATGATCTTTTAAGTTCCGGTAGTAATGATAACTTATGCATACAGATTGGCGTAATAATTTTTTTAGTCCCTTTAATTTTTAAACTAGCTCGATTTAAAAAGAAAATTCAAATTAGCGATTGTATTGTTTTTTTTATTTTATGGTTACTTCAGTTCTTTTTTTTAATTACAATTGAAGCTGGATCAATAATTAAAACAATTTTATATTCATATAATTTTGCATTACTCATTTGGATAATAATATTTTTAGTTTCATTTGCATTTAATTTTTTTAATTTGTTTGTATTAATAAAAAATAGGAGTTAAATCTTCGTCTTTTACTTTGAATATAGTTAGCTAAAAGTTAGAGTTTTATGTTTTAAGGGCAAGCTTATAGAAGTGGCCGTTCAAATAATTAAGGGGGGATCGGGGAGATGAAGGCTAAAAAGATAGCGTTAATCGCGGCTGGGTTGGTCTTGCTGGTTGCTTGTTCCGCCAGTGCGGCTACCATCACCCATGAATATGACGAGCTCAACCGCTTGATTTAAAATGAACGCCCTCAATAGAAGAACCAACGCCTACGATGAGGTCTGCAATATGACAGAAGGCCCTGACTTTACCAACCCGGCTATAGCAACGAGGAAGATAGGCTACTATGCCGATAACCTGCCAGCAACCATCGAGCATTCCAGCAGCGGCAGCACCTACTTTTACTATGACGGCCTGGGCAACCGCGTTATGAAGTATGCTTCAGGAGGCGGGATCACCTACTACATCGGGGATCACTTTGAGGTAAAAGGTGATGTCGAGACCAAGTATATCTTTGCCGGCAACCTGAGGGTGGCCAAGGTGACTCCTTCTGGGCCGAACTATTATCACAAGGATCACCTGAGCAGCTCCTCAGCTGTCACGAATGACAATGGCGACGTCATCGAGATGACCGAATACCAGCCCTTTGGCGATGAGCGGGATCATGCAGGGGAAGTAGTGTCGGATTACAAATTCACGGACCAGGAGCTCGACACCGAGACCGGCCTCTACAACTACGACGCCCGGCACTACGATGCGGTGATTGGGAGGTTTATCAGCGCTGATAGTATGGTTCAAGATTGGTATGATCCACAGATGCTGAATCGGTATAGCTACACGAGAAATAACCCCCTTATTTATGTTGATCCAGATGGAAAGCTTCTAATAGCTGTTGAATATAATTCTGGTAAACAATTCGGCTCTTACATTATCTCAATAAAAAATGGAGCAATCAAAATATTTCCTGCGAGAACGAGAGCTGATGACATATATGATAAATCTCCAGTTGCCGAAGGAGAATATAGTTCACATTTCGGTTTGCATAAAGAGAAATATGAAGCGATGAGAATAGTTAAAAAAAATACTGCAAGATCAAAAGCAGAGGAGACACCAGAAAACAGGACACTACCAACCGAAGAGGGTGGCACTACATACGCAATAAATATTCATAGGGCTAACAGAATGAGACCAGACGTTAATGGACAAGTACAGGAAACGGGGCTAAAAAACTGTTTCGGAATACCATGGTCGAAAAATTTGACTGATAAATGGAATCCCAATGACATAACAAGTTGGGGACCTTATTACGACTTTATCAAGCAATATGGTAAAAAGGATATTGATGAGATGGTCATAGTAAATAGAAGTCTAGATAAACTAAGAAAAGCCTACGAAGATGTTAAGGACGCTTTAAGTAAAGATAAGAAAAACAAGAAAGAAAAAGATTAGGAGCAATCAAAAAATGAAACCAAGTCTGCGCTTAATCATATATATATCGATTTGCATTGTCATCTTTACCTTCATGCAAACCGAAACCTATGGATGGAAACTCAGCACTTCTTCATACTTAAATAATGCTGCTACATATGCACCCGATAATCTATTTGATAAAAGCTTACACACTGCTTGGGTGGAAGGGGCTAACGATGAGGGCATTGGTGAATGGGTCCTTATCAAATTTGATGGTAGTAGAATGATTGAAGACATAGGAATCTTTAATGGCTATCAGAAAAGCTTAAATCTTTTTGAAGCTAATAATAGGGTGAAGGAACTAGCGATATCTTCATCTGATGGCGCGAAGAAGATAGTATTGTTAAAAGATGAAAAAGATTTGCAGTGGACACCACTGAACAAAAAAACAGAATGGATTAAGTTTAAGATCGTCTCAGTCTATAGAGGCAACAAATATAACGATACGTGTCTGACGGAAATTATAATCTCACATAAAAAAATATTTAATGAAGTTGATAGTGTATTTAAGGATTATTTTGCCAAGATGGACAGCATAGAAAATGTATATAATGCTTATGGAACGGACGACGTGCAAGGTTGGGTATTTTTTGAGTATTTATCTTTGGAGGATAGTGAGAGGAGTATAAAAATGATTTTTGCGTTACGAGCACATAATGAGAAGTTGTATCAAGAGAAAAAATTTCACAATGCATTTGTCGCTGAGAGCTGTAGCGAAGCAATTCAGGAAAAGATCCTCAATTATCCGACTACTTTGTTACCATTTATAAATCAACAATATCCAGAGGAATTAAAATTAATAGTATATGCATATGAGGGGTTAAAAAATGACTATATGGCTGATGTTAAAGGTATGACTTTAGTAAAAGAACATTTTAAAAAATTATATTCTTCGGCTAACCCCGAAATAAAAAAATTGCTTAAAAATGTTATCAAAGCTGAATAGTTGAGGTCGAATATTTACCCTTTGCATGCAGCATGTTGGGTTACGTAGGTCAGAGATTGCTAATTGGTTCTTTAAATAATTAAGAGGGGATCGGGGCAATGAAGGCTAAAAAGATAGCGTTAATCGTGGCTGGGTTGATCTTGCTGGTTGCCTGTTCCGCCGGTGCGGCTACCATCACCCATGAATACGACGAGCTCAACCGTTTGATCCGGACGATCCATCCTGACGGCACCATCATCGAGTACACCTACGATGCTGCCGGCAACCGCCTCAGCGCCATCAAGTCGAATCCATCTGCCGACATCCCGACGGTGCAGATCTCTGCCAACCCTGCGACCATCCAGACAGGGCAATCTTCCACCCTGAGCTGGACATCTACCAATGCCACGTCGTGCAGCATCGATCAGGGTATTGGATCGGTTGATTGTAATAGTTCGAAATTAGTCTCCCCTTCTGTTACTACCCCCTATGAAATCACCGCGACTGGCCCTGGCGGTACTGCTACGAGCAGTGTGACTGTGACCGTCACCCCTGCCGCACCGCTCACGGTCTCGATTACCGCGAATCCGACTGACATAAAACCGGGCCAGTCTTCCACCTTGAGCTGGACCAGCAATGCCGATACGTGCAGCATCGATCAGGCTATTGGATCGGTTGATTGTAATAGTTCGAAATTAGTCACCCTTGACACAACTACCACCTATACCATCACCGCCACCCGCGGTGCCAGCACTGCTACGAGCAATGTGACTGTAACCGTCACCCCTGACCCTGGTGCACCGCTACCCACAGTCTGGATCTCTGCTAATTTTACGACCATCGTGATCGGTGCCTCCACCACCCTTACCTGGGGCTCTAGCAATGCCAATTCATGTAATATCCAGCCTGGTATAGGCACCGTCGAAACCAGTGGGTTTCGTAATGTCTCGCCAACTGCGACGACAACCTACACCATCACCGCGACTGGCTCTTCTGGCGCCACAGATACCAAGAGCGTAACCATTATTGTCGAAGGACCCACGGTCTGGATCTCTGCTGATCCTACGACCATCGCGATCGGTGCCTCCACCATTCTTACCTGGGACTCTACCAATGCCATTATATGTAGTATCCAGCCTCCTTCAGGATGCCCACTCTACAATAACACTAGCGGGTCTTGTACTGTCTCGCCACTTGCGACGACAACCTATACCATCACCGCTTTCGGCCCATTGGGCAGCACCGCCATCGCCAAGGTCACGGTAGTTGTTGGAGTGCCCGTCATTCTGCATAAGGACGGCGCCCTTTGGTCCTTGGATACCGGCTGGACAACAACTACATCCCCCTATTATCCGGGCAGTGCCTATGCCGTGGATATCGAGTATCGCGCAGACGGCAGCTATGTAATCCTGCACAAGGACGGGGCGGTGTGGGACAGCGTCAGCGGCTGGAACATGGCAGCGCCTCCTTATTACCCAGGTACCGGCTATGCCAGCGATTTGGAGAGATTCCCGAACATGTTTACGTCGAGTTATACAATCCTCCACAGGGACGGTGCCCTATGGAATAGTTTGACGGGGTGGATTCTTACAACACCCCCGTACTATCCAGAGTCCGGCTATGCGGTGGATCTGGAGTATCGATCGAATACCAGTTACCTGATCCTTCATAAGGATGGTGCTGTCTATGACTCTGCCTCAGGCTGGAAGGCCGAATCACCTCCCTACTACCCAGGTACCGTATGGGCCAAAGACCTAGAGTTGAGGTCCAATGGAACTGCCTATGTCATCCTGCATCAGGATGGGGCGTTGTGGTCTACTGATGGGGGGTGGATAATGGATTCTCCGCCGTATTATCCGGGTACCGGCTATGCAGTTGATCTGGAGCTCAAGGCTGATGGTGTCTACGCCATCCTGCACAAGGACGGGGCGATCTGGAATTCGGATACCGGCTGGAACATGGCAACGCCCCCCTATTATCCAGGCGATGCCTATGCCGTGGATCTCGAGCTGAAATGATTTCTCGAGGGGAGGGCCACAAGGCCCTCCCCTTTTTCATGCCTTTTATCTGCTGAGTATTCGTCTTAACCGTCGCAAAACCCGCCTTGCCAAAATGCACACAATGTGATAACGTGTGTAAATGAAGACCATAAACTGGGATACGGATAAGAGCCTCGCGCTCACAGAATCCAGGGGAGTCTGTTTTGAGGATGTGGTTTTTCATATGGAAAAAGGCGATATATTAAATGACTATGAACATCCCGACCAGCAGAAATACGCCGGTCAACGCATCATGGTCGTCGCTATTGACCGATACGCCTATCTTGTCCCCTATGTTGAGACTAAAGATGAGGTATTTCTAAAGACGATTATCCCCAGTAGAAGGGCAACGAAAAGATATTTAGGAGAAGATCATGAAGACAAGGCTGACAAAAGAAGAGAAAGAGATCGTTAAGAGTTTTGAGAACGGGGAATGGGTTCCCGTGAAAGATCTTGCAAGGAGAAAGAACGAGCTGATGCAGTACTCGCGCAATACCCTCAAGAAGGACAAGAGATTAAATATACGAATTTCCGAAAAAGACCTTATCGAATTGCAGAGAAAGGCAGTCAGGGAAGGGTTGCCATATCAGACGTTTGTTGCCAGTATACTTCATAAGTTCATTACTGGGCAATTGGTTGAGGATAAGAAATAATGGGCAATCCACCCGTGTGGCGATAGCCCTGGAGTGTGAAAGAGATAAAAGGGGCTTGTGAGAGGGGTGGATGGGTACTTCCTTTCTGCCTCTAACCTATAAGCTTCTGCTTTTTCCCCTTCCTTCTTGCCTTTGTCGCTTTGCGATCCCCTACCCCTGCTCCTTAAATTTTAAGTCCAAGGAAAGCAGGATGTCGCAAAGTGACACATTCGGATATTTTTAATGCCTACGGTGGCCCTTTGGCCAAGGGGATGTCGTAGAATGACACATCCCATCTGGCTAAACCGAAGGTGGCCCTTTGGCCAGAGCCACCTTCGGCTTGTTATTTTTATCTGGTAGGTGTGGGACTTCCCTTTTGCCTCTCTCCTCCTTCCTTTCTACTTCCGTCTTTGAAGACTTCAATATTATTGACCCATGCGGCGGCAAGGGCTTCAACGAGAGCTTAACCGAATGCCTCGCTTTGAGGGCGGGGTACAGAAACGCCGCGCCTCACGGCTAGCGCGGGACGCTGAATTTATCGAAGTATCCCTCGTCAGGCTCGGGACACTGAGCTTGTCGAAGTGCACGATCAACCCTGATCCCATCTGCCCGAGACTTCGGTGTGCGCCCTCCTCGAACGTTGGCGTTGACGGGTTGACCCATGCAGCGGCTAGGGCTTCGATGTGAGCTCCATTCGGCCCGAGCTCATGGCCGTGGGCATCTAAACGCCTCACTTGGAAGGCGTAGTCACGAAGCGCCGCGCAGGATCAACCCTGAACCCCTGGACCTGAGCTTGGGTCGAGAGCAAGACTTGACCTTGCGACTGCGTTGACGGGTTGACTTCTTCCCCGGATATGCGTTAAGGTGTGAGACACACACCATGGACATGACGGCGATCAAGCGACTCTGGCGCAGAACCGGCATAGGGCGGGGGAGGTGTTTCAAGACCAAGGTCTCGATGGCGGCCCGGATGAGGCTTTTCGACGTTGAAACAGGCAAAAACATCACCTCGTGGCTAGAGGGGAGCACAAGGGAGGTGGCTGAGGACGGTCTTGTCGTAGGAGTGGATCAGGTCATGGTAGACGGCTTTCATATCTTTACCGATGCCATGAAGCAGGGGAGGAGGCTGGAGCTCGAGTGGGAGCTGCCGGCAGAGGGTGGTGCGCTCTCGGGAAAAGGCAAGGTTCTTTGGTTCAAGCTGGCGCCTGATGGTGCCGCCCATCCCTTCGAAGCCGGCGTGCTGCTGGCGGAGATGGGCGCTGAACAGAGGGCACGGTGGCTTGGGTTTACCAAGGGGCTGCCCGGCTGAATGGTTTTTAGAGCTTAGTATCACACCCGTCTATCTTTTCTTTAAAAAATTGGAGGGGATATGCGTGTTCGAGATGCGAGGGGATTTACCCTTATTGAGCTGATGGTAGTTGTCGTCATCCTGGGGATCCTTGCCGGGCTCATAATCCCCAAGATCATGGGCAGAACCGACGAGGCCAGAATGCTCAAGGCCCGGATGCAGATCGAGCAGCTGGAACAGACCCTCAAGCTCTACTATCTCGACAACGGCGAATATCCCACCACCGAGCAGGGGCTCAATGCCCTGATAGAAAAACCCGCTACCGAGCCCGTTCCCAGGCGGTGGAGGGAGGGGGGCTATCTGGAGAAAGGGAAGATTCCCCGCGATCCGTGGGATACCCCCTTTGTTTATGTCTCTCCCGGGGTCCACAGCAAGGACTTCGACCTGGTATCGTATGGCGCTGATCATGAGGAGGGTGGGGAGGGGAAGTATGCCGACATCGAGAGCTGGAACCTCGAATAGCAGGGCCTTCACCCTCATCGAGCTGGTCGTCGTCCTCTTCATTGTCGCCCTCTTGGCCTCCCTCGTCACCCCCAGAATCGGCGCATTTCTCTCACACGGAGACACCAATAAGGCCATCCGCCAGATGCGTGCGATGGTGCGGTACCTGTCCGGCATGTCCATCGCCACCAGGTCCTCTTACCTGTTATATTATGACTTAAAGGAAGGTACCTGTTGGGTAGGGCGCCCCAATGCGGAGGGGGAGATTATCAAGGAGCAGGAGATGCTCACCCGCCCTCTGCACCTCCCGTATGGCGTAAAGTTTAAGGATCTCAGCACCCCCCGCGGGGTCCAAAAGGAAGGGGTGGCCTACACGGAGTTTTTCCCTACCGGCTGGGTGGAGGATACCCTCATCCATTTAGAAGGGGACTCCATAGTCACCGTCAGGCTCCTTCCCCTGACCGGTGAGGTCAAGGTCTATGAGGGATACGTAGAAGTTATAGCAAAATGAAAAAAATGTTTACTGCAGGCTGTTCAAAAATGCCCAGATACAAGTTGAGCTTTGCGAAATCCCGCTTACTGGGGGCCGTCGAAATTCTGAGGAGTGAGGCGTACTAAATGTACGCCGCAACGACGATGGATGAGAGAAACGCAGCAGATGGGTTTTTTTCAACAGCCTGGAAAGGCTTTACACTGCTAGAGGTGATGGTCGCTCTGGCTGTCCTCTCCCTGGCCCTGGTAGTGCTCTTCTCACAACAGGCCACGAGCCTCTCCCGCGGAAATGAGGCGAGGATCACGACCAAGGCGGCATTATTGGCCCAGGAGCGGATGGCAGGGCTGCTAGCCGAGAAACGGTTGAGCATAGGAGATGAGGAGGGGGAGGTGAAGGACAGTACCCCCCCCTTCAAGTGGCGGCAGCAGGTGGAGGAGGGCGGCATTGAGGGGATGAAAAAGCTTACAATCGTTGTTCTCTGGAAAGAAGGGGAGAGAGAGCGAGAGGTGAGGTTTGTCACCTATGTGGCCTCTGAAGAATAGAGGATTTACCCTCGTGGAGGTCATGGTCGCCGCCGCCATCCTGGCGCTGATCGTCTCCATGCTCTATGTTGCCTTCGCCTCGAGCGTCAAGACCATGGAGATCGGCACGCAAGGGGGGGAGATATATCGCAAGGCCGGCGTTGTCCTCCATCGCATGGCGCAGGATATAAGCTGCGCCCAGCTGCCTTCGAAGGAGGGAGATACCAGCGCTCAGTATGCCTTCATCGGTGAAGACAAGACAGAGGACGGCGTGCCGCAGGACACCCTGACATTCATCTCGACTGCCCTGCCTTTGCAAGGACCTTCGAGGGGTGTCAAGCAGGTCGGCTATTATATCGCCCCTGATTCCGAGACGGATAAACTCTCCCTGATGATGACAGAGGATACCACACCTGCCCCTGGCAACAGCCCGGAGCACGTGGGTAAGGGGATGCTCCTGGCGGAAGGGATAGAGGGGCTTGATTTTACCTATTACGACAGCCAGGGACGGGAATGGAAGAGGTGGGATACAACGACACCCGTCTTTGAGAACAAGCTCCCCCAGCTTGTCCGGATCTCCATCTTTTTTAAGGATGACAAGGGAGAGCCCCTGTCCCTGGCAACCACAGCTTATATTCAGTCAGCAGGTGAATAGATGGTGATCAAGGGAGAAAAAGGCGTGGCCCTGGTCCTGGCTTTGGCAGTGATTGCCTTGCTAGTCTCCTTGGTGGTCGATTTCAGCTACACCATGATGGTCGACCTGACCTTGGCTGCCAACCTGAGAGATGAACAAAAGGCCTTTTATGTTGCCAGGTCAGGGGTAGAGCTGGCCAGGCACCTGCTGCAGAAGGACCAGAAGGACAATCTCGACTACGTCGGCCTGGACCAGGATTGGGCGCAGCTCCCCGAACACCCCGGCTTTCTTTCCGAGGATGACGAGGGAAGATTTAAAGTAACTATAGAGGATGAGGCGGGCAAGTTCCCCATAAATGCCCTCGTAAAAAAAGATAACAATGGGGATAGCACAGTAGATAGGGATAGAAGTGAGCAGCTGAAACAACTTTTTGAGGCGTTGGAGCTGGACCCAGAACTGATAGACCCCATCATCGACTGGCTCGACTCCGACAGTACCCCCAGCAGCCTCTATGGCCTCTCTGGGGCGGAGGATGCCTATTATCAGGGCCTGCCTTCTCCGTACCGCTGTAAGAACGGTCCTCTGGCAGCGCTCGAGGAGCTGCTGCTGGTCAAGGGTATGACCAAGGAGATCCTCTATGGGACAGAGGAGAAAAAAGGGCTTATCCATTTTCTCACCCTCTATTCCGATGGCAAGATCAATATCAACACCGCCTCAGCCGAGGTTCTCCAGAGCCTTTCTGTTCATGATGCGATCATCACCAAAAACCTGGCGCAGGCCATTATAGACTATCGCCAAGAGGCACCTTTTAAGGAGACAACAATCAAATGCGCTGATATAGAGTCCTTACCCGAGATGACCTTGCAGATATGCAATGTGCTTAATGATAGAACTCGGTGTGACATAAAATCCTCGTACTTTTCCCTGCGCGTGGAAGGTAAAGTGCGGGAGATCAAGAAGGTGATCTATACCGTGCTTCAACGGGATAAGGACAAAGTGGTAAAGCCGGTCTTCTGGAGGATTGAATAGCATGCCCGTCTATATCCCAGGCTGCCGGATCGTAGGGGTGGATATCGGATCGAGGGCCATCAAGGCCGTGCGGCTCACCACCTCCCTGCAGGGCTACACCATTACCGGCTTTGCGCTGCGGGAACACAAGGTTGGCACCTGGGCTGAATTGACTGAGGAGCTGCGCGCCCTGGCGCAGGAGAAGGAAGTGCAGGGGGATATCTATGTCACCTCCTTTCCCAGCCATCAAGTACTTTTTCGCACCACCGAGATGCCCTTCAACCAGCTGGACAAGATCGAGGCGACGATCCGTTTTGAGGCCGAATCCATCATGGCCGTGCCCTTGGACGGCATGATCGTCGACTTCGCCCTGCTCGAGCAGCGCCCTGCAGGGAGCACGGTCTTGGTTACCTGCGTTGAGGAGGAACTCCTCAACGAGTACATAGATGCCTTGCAGGCGGCTGATATAACCCCCGATACCATTGATATCGATGCGCTGGCCCTGGCCCGCCTGATGGAGGAACTAAAAGAGGAGCGGGCCATTGCGCTGCTCGATATAGGGGCGGAGAAGGCCGCGGTGGGTATCTTCCACAAAGGCGGGTTGCGGTTCATCCGCGCCATCCCCATGGAGGCGGGAGCAAAGGCGACCTTAAAAAAGATGAGGTCTGCCCTCGATGAGGTGATCCTGAGTATGAATGCCTATGAGGGGACCAAGGGTGGGCAGATCGATGAGATCTGGCTCATCGGAGGAAACTCTAGGATAAAGGGGATTGCTGAGTATCTGGAAAAGGGGATAGGAAGGCCGATCAGCTACCCTGATTTAATAGGGAGATTCCCTACACGCATTCCCAAGCACGAGGCGATGAATCTCGTGGGCGGCGTGGCCTTGGGATTAGTGCTGCGTGGCTTGAGGCAGGAAAAGGGTAGGGTGGACCTCGCGCGCAGGATTGCCAAGCCTGCTCAGATTATCCCTCCGGCGCTGCGTAAAAGGGCCCTGCATATGGCCCTCGCTGCGGTGATCTTCCTGGTTCTCATAGCAGCCAATTTCTTCCTGGGAATATGGGCACAAGAGAGACGCTATGCGATAGTCAAGGGCGAGATGAGGAGGGTATTCCAAGAGACCTTTCCGGAGGCGCACGGGGCCGTGAATGAGCTGCAGCAGGCACAGGCGTTGGTCAAGGGCATGGTCGAGCGGGGGGTGAAGCTCAAATCCAACAATGGAGGCACCCCCTTGGATATCATCCGTGAGATCGCCCAACGTTTCCCCCAGGGGGCGAAGATCGTGGAATTGGATATCGAGGGGGAGCGGGTAACCCTGAGGGGCATGGTCCCCTCCTTTGCCTCGGTGGATGAGGTGAAGGGGGCATTCGCCGGCTCGCAGCTCTTTCA
>Ga0299915_10000506_pt1 | contig 29296 bp, 20 predicted proteins | sample RVTome_13_FD_200263 | JGI IMG/M metagenome (GOLD analysis project Ga0299915, IMG submission 200263) | Soil microbial communities from uranium-contaminated site in the Upper Colorado River Basin, Wyoming, United States - RVT92D227 (version 2) ...
TTACCGGCACTTCATCTGGCATTGGAAAATCATGTACTGAGTTGTTAGCGGAAAATAATTTCAGGGTATTTGCCTGTGTGAGGAATAAAGCTGATATTCAGAATTTGGGATACGATAAACATGAGAATATAGTTCCATTAATTTTGGACATACGAGATGAAAATGCTATTGAAAATGTTAACAGGAGTTGATAGTCAAAATTGATGATGTTGGTTTACAAGGACTTATAAATAATGCCGCAATTGGTGTTGCTGGTCCACTTGAATATGTTACAATGAATACGATTACCGATCAGTTTAATGTAAATGTTTTTGCCCAAATAAGAGTTATTCAAAAATTTATGCCTTTACTTAGAAAAGGGAAAGGAAGAATTATTAATATAAGTTCCACAAATGGATTTTTATCATTCCCTTTTATGGGAATCTATTGTGCTACTAAATTTGCATTAGAAGCATTAAGCGATGCTCTGAGACTTGAATTAAAAAAATGGGATATTCCGGTTATTGTTATTGTCATCAATCCAGATAAAATAGTCTCTCCTATGTGGCAAAAGTCCATACAAATAAGTAATGACAAATTTGAAAACTTAAATCAAGAAGCTAAAGATTTTTATTATGAGTTCTATCAAAAATTTATTGAAGCAGTTAATAAAATAGAAAAAACAGCTTTACCGCCTATAATAGTTACCCGATTAGTATTGAAAGCTTTAAATGCAACTAATCCTAAAACCAGGTATTTACCGGGTTTTGAAACGAAAATTACTTATTTAATCTCTAAATATCTTCCTAAGAAAATGCTAAACAAGCTTATTATTAAAGAACTTAATTTGTAATATCAGCCTTGGAATTGAAATAATTCGAAGAAAACCACTTCAACTTAAGGATTAACAATTCCTATCCAAGAAAATATAAAGAATGATCCATTACGAACAAAATAGTGATGGCTTCGTATACAAAGGAAACCTTTCATTTTAATTAATTGAAGAATAATGAAGAGATCATTTTTATGTTATATCTTCATATTTCTACTTCCTTTACCCAGCATAAAATCAAGTGCTTCCGATACTCTTTATTTTAAGGAAGCAAATAATACTATTGAAATATACAATTATATTTCAATACTTGAAGATCGTCAAAAGAAAATGGATATCGATACAATCATTAAGAAGAAAGACGAATTTTCATTTTATGCTAATAACGAGCCAAAAATAAACTTTGAATACTCCAGGTCAACCTTTTGGCTGCGGTTGGTAGTAAAAAATGATACCAGAGTGCCAGTAAATTATATTCTGGAAATTTCCAATCCTGATCTGGATTATATCAGTTTTTATGAGGTGAAGAATGACAGTGTATTACGCACAATTCATTCCGGAGAATTAATCGATGTAAGTTCAAGAGAAATTTATCACAGAAATTTTCTGTTTCATGTTTCAATTGAACCGGAGGAATATTATACATACTATGTATCTGTAAATAATAACGGACATCCCTGTTCCATTCCGGTAGAATTAAAGGAAAAAGCTTATTTTGAAAGATTGGACAGCAAGGCAGAAATATTTAACTGGTTAATTTATGGATTGCTGATATTTATAATAATATTTAACATTTATCTGTATTGGGCATTAAATGACAAGGTGAACTTGTATTATTCGCTTAGTCTTTTCTTTGCTATACTTAGTTTTTTACATTATGAAGGTTATTTTTATTTTATAAATCCACCGGAAATTGTTGAAAATATTAAGTGGATAAATCCTTGTTTATATAGTATATTTCTTTTGCTATTTACCCAATCTTTTATTTCGAATAATGATAGATTTAAAATATTTAACAGGTTCATTAAGCCATTAAAATATATTGTCTTATTTGCTCCGTTTGCTTACAATCTGAATCATCCCCTTTCATTAGTTTCCGATATTGGCATTCCTGTATTAGTATTGATTACCTTTTTGTTAATTATAATAATGGCCGTTGCTTCGTTTAATAAAGACTATTTGCCGTCACACCTTTTCTTAGGTGCATATATTTTTGTGTTTATAGGAGTTTTAATGCATCAATTGAAGGAATTTGATTTAATAAATTCAAATTTCTTTGTTATAAATTCTGTCAAATTGGGGTTTACATTGCAAAATATTTTATTAACAATAGCCGTTCTTGAACGCTTTCGTATTAATCAGGAAAATGCCAAGCAAACAATACGTCATAACCTATCAAAAATAGAAACACAAAATAAAGAACTCGAGATCATAAATGCCGAGCTTGAAAAGCTGGCCATTGTGGCAAGTGAAACGGACAACAGTATTGCCATTTACGATAATTACGGAAGACTGGAGTGGGGTAATTCAGGTTTTGAAAAATTATATAAAGCAAATATTAATGACCTTATTAAAAATAAATGGGATAACATAGAATATATTGTACCCAATGAAGACATTTGCAGGTATGTAGATAAATGCAAGGAAACACTGTTGCCTGTGGTGTTTGAAACTTTTGTCTTAACAAAAAATAAGAAAGAGCTATGGGTTCAGACTACGCTTTCTCCCTTCATAAGGTCAGGGAAAATTAACAAGATAATTGCCATCGATTCGGATATCAGCAGCTTAAAAATTTATGCGAAAGAGCTCAAAACTGCAAAAGAAAAAGCCGAAGAAAGCGACCGGTTAAAAACAGCATTTTTGCATAACATCTCTCACGAAATTCGTACGCCCATGAATGCAATTGTGGGATTTTCCGGATTTCTCAATGATCCTGACCTGGACGATGAAAAACGCAGACAATTTGCTGATATAATTGTACAAAGCAGTAATCAGTTACTCTCAATTATTACCAATATTGTAAGCATCGCCTCCATCGAAGCGGGACAGGAAAAGATTGCAGAAAATCAAATTAATCTTAATTCAACTTTAAGATATATTCACGATCAATTATTGCTAAAAGCTAAAGTAAAAAATATAAGCCTGAACCTTAAATTGCCTTTGCCATATAGTGATGAAAACATAACAACCGATGAAACAAAACTTGTTCAGATTCTTACAAACCTTATTGACAACTCACTAAAATTCACTAAAAAAGGTTATGTGAATTTTGGCTATACCATAAAAGATACCGAACTTAAGTTTTTTATCGAAGATACTGGCATTGGCATTGCTTCTGAAATGCACCAGGAGATATTTAAACGCTTTCGCCAGGTCGATGGTACAAATACACGCCAGTTCGGTGGTTCAGGGTTGGGATTGTCTATCTCAAAGGCATATATCGAACTATTGGGCGGTAGAATATGGCTAACCTCCGAGTTGGATAAAGGATCTATTTTCTATTTTACCATTCCTTTTAAAAGAGCAAAAAAGAATACTTTATCAGAAAAGCGATCCAACAACAAATTAAAAATTAAACTTGAACAGCACAAGACAATTTTGGTTGCAGAAGATGAAGATTCTAATTACATGTTGCTGGAAAAAATCTTGTCAGGTTTAAATATAGACATTATCAGGGCAATAAACGGTGTCGAAGCCATTAAAACATGCAAATCAAAACATATCGACCTGGTGTTAATGGATATTAAAATGCCTTTTATGGATGGCTATGAAGCAACAAAACAAATAAGGATATTCTTGCCCGGTTTGCCAATAATAGCCCAAACAGCTTATTCAACAGAATTAGATAAAAATAAAGCTTTAGCGTGTGGCTGTAACGATTTTATCAGCAAACCTATAAAGCAAGAACATTTAATTTCAATAATTAAAAGGCAACTTAACATTACATAAGTCTCTTTATGTATTTATTTCGCCACCAAACTCTCCCCAGCGTTTTCTTTGAGTTTCTCAATAATATCCTGCTGCTTCTTATCTTCATCCAATAGTTTTAACTTTTTGTCAAATCAGCTTCACCCTTTCCTACCAGGTCATTTCATTCTCTTCCGTTGATGGTTGCACTATTTCATTATATCCGTTGATATAAATCAACGCTTTTAATAACATCAAACATTTTGAACTCTTAAAGATTTTTTATGTATACAATAGTAATAAATCTTTTAACAGAAGACACAGATGAAAGGAAAAACGAAATTGGCTGGTTTGTGGGTGCTGATTATGATGATGATTCTCCTGAATGCAAAGGCACAACAGTTACCGGTTTATAGCCAGTACATGATGAATGGTTTTCTGCTCAATCCTGCAGTGGCGGGACACGAAGGGTACACTGCCATTAATGTCACTGCAAGGGAACAATGGCTTGGTCTTAAAGATGCACCCGGTACTTATGCTGTAAGCTTTCAGACCCGACTGCTTAGAAACAGTTTTATTTCCCGTTCAGCTTCTATTCATAAAAGAAAACGGATTATGTCGCGCAGCGGCCGTGTGGGTTATGGCGTATATGCCTTCACCGATATGGCAGGAGCATTTAATAGGACCGGCATACAGGGTACTTATTCTTATCATATTCCACTCGACAGATCTCAGCTTTCATTCGGTGTTTCTTTAACCGGTTACCAGTTCAGGATCGATGATACCAAAATAAAACTACTGGATGAAGGCGATCAGTTACTTCTGAACACAGAAAAATCGGCCTTCATTCCCGACGCCAATTTTGGGATTTATTATACTGATCAACATCTTTATGCCGGTATTTCCGCCATGCAGTTATTCCAGACTCCCCTGAAACTAGGAGCAGATAAAGATGGCCCGGGATTCCGCATGATACGTCATTATTTTGTTACGGCCGGTTATCGTTTTGAACTGAATCCTGATTTACTGATGGAACCTTCATTCCTCTTTAAAACCACCGAAAATTTCATTGCACAGATCGATGTGAATGTTAAAATGTACATAAAGGAAAATTACTGGGCAGGCATATCATACCGTACCGGTGGAAGCTACAGTATCGCCGAAGAGTCGTTTAACGGAAAGGGATCATCTGCCATCATTATGGGCGGTATTCGGGTAGACAAGTTTTACATTGGCTATGCCTTTGATTATACCTTTAATGCCATAGGGGCAAGAACATTAGGTTCTCACGAAATAATGGCCGCCGTGAAATTCGGGGATAACGCAAGAAGATACAGGTGGTTAAATAGATATTAACTAAGTAATTAACTTGCAGCTGTAAAAGCGTAAAAGTTCTAAAAGAGGTATACTCCTTTGTCTACACTAAGTATTAACATAACTCCATAACAAACCATTTTTTCTTCAGTTGATCTCAATCAACAGTTGATATAACCGTAATCACATTCCTGCAACGGCTATATCAACATATATATGGCTATATATCAATCATTTGTATTTAACATTCGGCCTGCAATACCGTAATATAATACAAACTTGATGGCCATGAAAACCCTATTAATAGAGATAATCATTTCAATGATGTTAATCATAGGAGTACATGGCCAGACATCCGATACGTTGAGAAGAACCAGGTATGGAATTGAATTAAGCCAGTTTATTACCGAAAGCGGCTTCGCTTCAGGTACAGAGATTTATATAACTGTAATTCCTGATCATAAGAAAAATATCAGTTTGGGTTTATACTTTTGTCCCGAGCAAAAAAAAATAACAGGTATAACCGTTCATCATGAGATAGCTTTCAGCAGGTATACTGCCCATAAAACAGTTGTTTCCTATGCATTTTATAATTTCATTTACAGAATAACAAAAACCAGAGAATTATTGGAAGACAAAAACCTCGAAAGTGATAACGTAATCTATAAGTCAATGGAACATCATCTTGGAATTGGCATTCGAATTGGTTTAGCAAAAGACTTATATTTTAAAAGTAACTTAGGATATGGGGTATATCTTGGCTCAATTAAAAAACCTTCAGAGCCTAATCCCGTAAATGGTGAAATAATGGGTAAAAATGGATTTGGTTTTATTGCAAAAACTGGTATTGCCTATGTCTTTTAATGCTGAATAAAAAATGGATATTACTGCTTTAAATGGGCTTTGATTTTTTTCATTATTGCCTCAATCCTGATAGGTTTCGATACAAAATCAACTACCCCAAGATTCCGGGTAATTGAAACAGAGTCCGGAGAATCATAAGCAGATACTATAATAATCGGCACTTCTTCGAGTTTAAGCTGCACTCTCATCTTTAAAAAATCATATCCTGAAACATTCGGCATACTTAAATCAAGCAGAATCAGATCAGGAATTTGCATATTAACTTTTTGTATAGCCTCCTCAACAGTTGAGGCCAGAACTACCTGGAAACCAGCCTCATTTAATGCATATTCCATCAGTATGAGGGCTGTATTTGAATCATCAATACATAATATTGTTTTTTTCATCTCCTTTTCTTCTTCATCTTTTATAAAACTACAAATAAAAGATTCAAATACCCTAATTATTATGATGATTATTAAAAGACTTTTTGTAGATTTAATATCATTATTCTTATTAAGACGGCGTTGTTAACAGTATCGGACTCATTTATTGTTAATTTTGCTTTGTTTTTTATGTTAAATTGAAAACTAATGAGTTTAATTGAATGCATATTGCCAACTTATAATGCACTAACACCTGATCAGATAAATAAAATAAATAGCAATAGCTTTGTTGTAAAACATAGTAAAGGAGAAAATATTTTCAGCCAGGAGAAACCAATTTCTTATTTAATGTTTCTTTCTTCAGGTCTGATTAAAGTATTCAAAGAGGTTAAAGATAATAAATCCATAATACTTAAAATCGCCGGCCCTGGCAATTACATTGGACTTATTTCAATATTTTATGGAAACCGGTATCAATTTTCCGTTACAGCCATCGAAGATTCTGAATTAGTGTATGTCAACTTTTCCATAATGAAGGAAATCTTAAGTGAAAACGGCCTGTTTGCCTTACAAATGATTCAGCAATTCAGTAATGAAGGGATGGATATCCTGAACAAATTGATATATTTTCCACAAAAACAGGTTCCCGGCAGGATTGCGGAGGTCTTATGGTTTCTCTCATCTGAAATTTATAATGATATTCATTTTACATTGCCTTTATCCAGACAGGAATTAGCCGATTTGGTTTATTCAACAAAAGAGAGTGTCAGCCGCACATTGACCGAGTTTAAAAATGACAGGATGATCGATATTGAAGATAGGAAAATATCACTCAAAAGTATCGATCTTTTGAAAATACTATGTAAATTAGGATGATAATGATTTCATCCTCTTTAACTTACTATTACCTACCCTACAACAATTTCTGACAAAGGCTTCCATTCGGATTCTTAAGCCGAATAATCAGAATCTGTGTTTCGGTGTTTAAATTAAGGTTATATCTGATTTCACCCCGTAATTGCTGGCTGCCGGGTTCCATATCCTCATATTAAAACCATCGTCAGAACTCACTAATTCAATTCGGGTCTAACCGGAGGCAGCTCCCCAGTCAATAAAGGAAGGATGTGTAAATACACCCTGGATAACGGCAAATTCTTGATTATGCCTGATATTCTGAGTATCTACAGCATTGAAATAGCTTTTGCAGAGACAGAGATAATGGATGGCATCAAGGATATTGGTTTTACCAACACCGTTGTTCCCGACAAAACAATTAATACGGGGAGAGAGTTTTATTTCAACCTCTTCAAAATTTTTAAAGTTAATCAGGGATAATGAATGCAAATATATGATTTGACAATAAATTACAAATTTAGCAAAGGAATATTATGCAGTTTTCATTTTAAGATTTAATTTTAGTTCCGATTTATTAATCCTTTATCTGATCCATGAATCCTCTTAAACCTAAAACCAACAAAAGCCTGTTTGTTTTTTTCTTCTGTATAATAACAGGCCTTTTTCTATTTTCATCGCTTTTTTGCCAGGTAAACAGGCATACCATCAAGTTTAACAATTTATCCATCAAGGATGGCCTTTCTCAAAGTTCACCCAACTTTATTTTTCAGGATTCGCGCGGGTTGATTTGGATAGGTACAGAGGATGGATTGAACAAGTACGATGGATACAACTTCATTATTTACAAGCCTGAGCAGGATAATAATTATAGCATAAATAATTCCAGAATCCTTACCATTGCTGAAGATTTGTCCGGCGACCTGTGGATTGGCACCAACGGCGGAGGAGTTAACCGGTATGAGCGAAAGAGCAACCGGTTTTATTCTTATTTACCTGATGAAAAAGATTCCGTCTCTCTGGCCGGAACCATTGTTCATTGCATTCTGACATTACCGGACGGAGATATCTGGATTGGCACTGAAAACGGACTCTCGATTTTCCGTCCCCAAACCGGCAAATTTATTAAACCTGAAAACCGTTCATCATTTCTTGCCTCATTGCCCAGAGCCCCACTGAACTCTCTGGTAACGGATGACAACGATGTTATCTACGCAGGTACAACGCAGGGATTGTTTTGCGTTAATATGAAAGGAAATAACCTTGATCATTATCTACACAATCCTTCAGATAGCCAGTCACTTCCTGATAATACAATAACAGCCCTGCTGGTGGACAATAGAAACCGTTTATGGATCGGAACAGAAAACGGCCTGGCACGGATGGAAAGCACTGGTCAGTTTATTTCAGTAAATTGCTCTGCTCAGAAAAAAGGAAATACCCCGGCTGTTCCAATTAAATCACTGCTGCAGGATAATGAGGGCAATATCTGGATTGGAACTTTTGGAAACGGGCTTGACATCTGGTCAGCGGAATCAGGGAACATAATTAATTATTCTTATGATTATAACAATCCTTACAGCCTGAAGAACAATGAGGTTCTCTCTCTTTTCAAGGATTTTTCCGGAATAATATGGGTTGGTAGCAACGGTATTGATATTTTTAATCCCAAGAAGGATAAGTTTGTTTTATATGATTATGTTCCTTACACCCGGGAGCAGCTGGTATTCAGGAATATCCATCCCATTTATGAAGACAGAGAAGGAGTTTTGTGGATCGGGTCGAAATCAGACGGATTGCATATTCTCGACCGGACAGGCAGGATTTATTCCCGATGGGTGCATGAGTTGAGCGATGACAATAGTCTATCCAGCAACCGTATCAGATCAATCAAGGAATTTCCTGAAGGAATCATATGGATTGGGACAGAGGATCAGGGATTAAACAAGGTATATCTCGATGCCAGCCGTCGACCTTTCAGTTTTAAGCATTACGGATATCAGCCGGGTAATCCAAATTCAATCACCAGCAATAAGATTTATTCATTCTTCGTGGACACTAGTAATAAATTGTGGATTGGAACTGATAAAGGACTTACGATTCTTGATGTTGAAACAGAGACTTTTAAGCAATATCTGCCTGATACTGCCAATCCTAAAAGTCTGAGCAACAGCACCGTTTTTTCTATTTATGGCGATAAATCCGGCAATATATGGTTAGCAACCGATTACGGTATAAACAAGTATGACCCTGTAGCAGATGGATTTGTACATTATGTTCATCAGCCAAATGATGAAAACTCGGTTATTCATAATGAAATTCTTTCGTTTTGTGAGGATAGCCAGGGTAATTTCTGGATTGGAACCTATGGAAAGGGGCTTGATAAATTCAACCCGCAGACGGGAAAATTTACGCACTTCACACATATCGGTCAGCTTTCAACAGCAGTCATATACGGCATTCTTGAGGATGAATCCGGCATACTCTGGATGAGCACCAATGAAGGTATCGTAAAATTCAATCCTGCAACTGAGGAAATAAAGCACTTCAGTATTGAGGACGGTTTACAGAGTAATGAATTCAATGGCAATTCCTATTTTAAGAGCCTCAGCGGAGAGATGTTTTTTGGCGGGCAGTATGGCTTCAACAGCTTCTTTCCTGTAGATGTGGTGATTGATACCATACCACCCAAAATAATCCTGTCGGATTTTCAGGTACGAAATGAATCGATTGTAGCAGGAGAGGATTCACCCATCAAAGTTCATATAAACGAAGCCAGGGAGATCATACTGAATTTCAAACAAAACAACTTCACCTTGTATTTCTCAGCACTTCATTTTGCTAATCCGTCACTTAACCGGTATAAATACAAGCTAGAAGGATTTGATGATGATTGGATCGATGTTGGCAGTAAAAGATTTGTTTCCTATACCAGTTTACCTTACAGGGCATATACCTTCAGAGTAATAGCTTCTAATAGCGACGGCGTTTGGAATGAAAAGGGTCTATCGGTGAAAATCAGGGTCAGACCGCCCTTCTGGGCAACGTACTGGTTCAGGACCCTCATGGTCATTTTGGTAATTTTGGGTATTATATATGTTGTGCGCAGGCGACTGACGGCTGCCCAAAAACAAAAACAGATTATTCAGGAGAAACTGGAATCGAGTTCAAAAGAGCTGGAGGAAGCCAGAAAGACGTTGGACATTCAGCATGATGAAATTGTTATTCAGAAGAGGGAATTAAAGCTGCGAGAAAAAGATCAGGAAAGTCTTTTGTGGTTCAACCAGGGATTGGGACTTTTTTCTGATATCTTCAGCAAGAACCGTGATGATCTGAAGAAGTTATGCCATGTTACCATTCATAAACTGGTTGAATATATTGAGGCCCAGCAGGGAGGCATCTTCCTGCTCAACACATCCAGGGAAGAGGAACCATATCTTGAACTTGTGGCACACTATGCATTCTCGGAAGACAAAATTAACAAGCAGTTTAAAATAGGTGAAGGCTACATTGGTACCTGCTTTTACGATAAACAATTTATTGAAGTGGATAATCTTACGGAGAACTATGCGCTGCTGCGTTCAGGTTTGGGCGATGAATATCTGAAACACCTGGTTTTTGCACCATTAAAAGTCAACGAAGAATGCATTGGTGTGGTCGAAATAGGATCGTTCAAGAAGATCAAGGGCTACAGAATCTCCTTCATTGAAAAACTCATGGAAACATTTGCCACCATTATTAATGTTGACCAGGCCAATTTCCGTTTAAAGGATCTGATTGAGAAATCATCCCTTCAATCCAAAGAACTTGAAGCCTCGGAAGAACAATTACATTTGAATCTGGAGCAGATCATGGCTGCCCAGGAAGAATCAGCCCGCAGAGAGGATGAACTGATTAAACTTGCCGAAGAGTCAGCCACTCATGAAGAGAAGTTGAATCAGGAAATTGAAATACTCAAGGCCAGGATTGTAGAATTAACCAAAAAGACCAGGGCCAAATAAACTGGTTTCTACACCAGAAATTTCTTACCTTTTTCGAGATCGGCCAGTTGCTTATTAGTTAAAACCGGATATTTTAAATCCAGTGTTTTCATTCTTTGCAGGATGATCTCAGCAACGGCTAGACGCATGTACCATTTCCTGTCGGCAGGGATGATGTACCAAGGTGCGAGCGTTGATGAAGTTACCCTGATCATATCCTCATAAGCTTTCTGATAATCATCCCAATAATTTCTTTCCTCTATATCGCTTAAAGCAAATTTCCAGTTTTTCTCCGGATTATTGATTCTTTTGAGAAAACGGTCGGCTTGTTCTTCCTTTGATACATGAAGAAAGAACTTCATCACTATTGTCCCGTTATGGACCATATGTCTTTCAAACTCGTTAATACTTTCATAACGCTCATTCCAGAATATGCCGGAAATCTGTTTGGCTGAATCGATTCCCGGAAGTTTCTGCCGAAGAATTATTTCCGGATGAACTTTTACGATTAAGACTTCTTCATAGTAGGAACGGTTGAATATCCCTATCCTGCCCCGCTCTGGCAAACATTTGGTTGTGCGCCACAGAAAATCGTGGTCAAGTTCTTCTGCAGAAGGCTGTTTAAAACTATAAACCTGGCATCCCTGGGGATTGATGCCTGACATCACATGTTTGATGGTGCTGTCTTTACCTGCCCCATCCATTGCCTGAAATATAAGCAGCAACGAGTGAGTGTTGCCGGCGTAAAACATATCCTGCAGTTTCTGCATTTCATTGATATATATGTTCATACGCTTTTCAGCTTCCTTTTTACTATCAACGCCTGAAGTACTTTTGGTGCTGAATTTATTCAGTGATCTGAACTTACCGGGTATGGCCAGGAATTGATCAATGTTCATGGTTTATATGTTTTATTATATAAATATAGCTATTATAAATGATGTATGAGGCTGTATTTTGGGTGTATTGTTTTGAGCATTAACTGTTGGTAGATTAGGAGGTGTTGTTAATTATTTACCTCATCAATGTGGGCCTTTTTTTGTACCTTTATACACTTTGGAGCCTCGCTCAAAATGAACGAAGGATTGAACATTAACAAGATTTTCAAAAAGTTTAGTTAAAGCGTATGACGAATTCAGGTTTAAAAGATCAAAACACCAAACACCATAAAAAACATAGTGAATACTCAGCCGATAGTATTCAGGTATTGGAGGGGTTAGAAGCTGTAAGAAAGCGACCGGCCATGTATATTGGTGATGTGAGTATCAGAGGACTGCATCATCTGGTTTATGAGGTTGTTGACAATTCAATTGATGAAGCCCTTGCCGGTTATTGCACCAGAATTGATGTTATCATTAACGAAGACGGTTCAATAACGGTTCGCGATGACGGACGCGGAATTCCCGTAGATATTATGGAAAAGGAACAGCGATCGGCACTGGAGGTGGTACTTACCGTGCTGCATGCCGGAGGAAAATTCAACAAGGACTCCTACAAAGTATCGGGTGGATTGCATGGTGTGGGTGTCTCATGTGTGAATGCGCTTTCTTCACACTTTCTGGCCAGGGTATTCCGGAATGGCATAGAATATCGGCAGGAGTTTGAACGCGGTAAACCCCTGTATGATGTCAGGGAAACAGGCATAAGCCAATTCACCGGTACGGAAATTACCTTCAAACCTGACAATGAGATATTTACTACTACAGAATATAATTTTGAAATTTTATCATCCCGACTCCGGGAACTGGCATTCCTGAACAAAGGAACCAGATTGAAGATCACAGACAAACGTGAGATGGAAGAGAATGGCAATGGCAACCATTATCGGGAAGACACTTTTTACTCTGAAAAGGGTTTGTCGGAATTTGTCACCCTCCTCGATGAAAACCGTGAAAAGTTAACCGGTATTATTCACATCGAAAATACAAAAGCTGAGGTACCTGTAGAAGTCGCCATGCAATACAATACCTCGTTTTCAGAGAATGTATTCACGTATGTAAACAACATAAATACAATTGAAGGCGGTACTCATCTGGCAGGTTTCAGGCGAGGACTTACACGTACCTTAAAGACATATGCCGAAAAATCAGGCATGCTCTCCAAACTGAAGTTTGACATTAGTGGTGATGATTTCCGCGAAGGATTAACGGCAATAATATCCATTAAAGTTGCTGAGCCACAGTTTGAAGGCCAGACAAAAACCAAGCTTGGCAATTCAGAAGTCACGGGATATGTTGACCAGGCCATTTCTGTTGCTCTGGCTAATTATCTTGAGGAAAATCCGCGTGATGCAAAAATCATAGTTCAAAAAGTAATCTTAGCCGCCCAGGCAAGGCATGCTGCGAGAAAGGCACGTGAACTTGTTCAGCGGAAGGGAGTTTTATCAGGGTCAGGACTTCCGGGTAAACTGGCCGATTGTTCCGACAGGAATCCGGTAGTATGCGAAATTTACTTTGTTGAGGGTGACTCGGCCGGTGGAACTGCCAAACAGGGACGTGACAGACATTTCCAGGCAATTCTTCCTTTGCGCGGAAAAATCCTGAATGTTGAAAAGGCCATGCCTCACAAAATTTTTGAGAATGAAGAGATTCGGAATATTTACACAGCGCTGGGTGTTACCGTGGGAACTGAAGATGACAGCAAAGCCCTGAATCTCGAAGGACTTCGGTACCATAAGGTCATAATTATGACTGATGCCGATGTAGACGGTTCGCACATTACAACGTTGATGATGACTTTTTTTTACCGACATATGGAAGACCTGATAAAAAAAGGGCATTTGTACATAGCCACGCCACCTTTATATCTGGTAAGAAAAGGCAAAACCGAAAAGTACTGCTGGACGGAAGAGGAACGCCGTGCCATTGTGGATGAATTGGGAAAAGGAAAAGACGGTAGCGTACATGTACAACGTTACAAGGGCTTGGGGGAAATGAATGCCGAACAGCTTTGGCAAACCACTATGAATCCTGCAAACCGTACACTGAGGCTGATTACCATTGAAAGTGCAGCAGAGGCGAACAGGGTATTTTCCATGTTAATGGGTGATGATGTTCCTCCCCGTAGGGAATTCATTGAAAGACATGCCAAATATGCACGGATAGATGCATGATTTTCATCTTAACAATCAACATATTAACGAAATATTACCGGAAATTATCCTGATGAGAATTACTGTCTATTAAACTAAATTTGTAACTATTTCCAGTGGTTTGACGTTCATTAAACGGTCATATTTATAAATAATATTGATTTAAATTCATGAAAAAAAATCACGTTTCGGTTGTTACAATTGCCTTAATTATTGGTTTATCGCTAATTTCCTGTGAAAAGCAGGAAGGACCGGGAGGCACATCATCCATTACCGGAAAGGTTGTTGTGAGACAATATAATGCGAATTTCACTGCACTTCTGGAGTCTCCGTTTTATGCGCCAAATGAGGATGTTTTTATTATTTATGGTGATGATCCGGTTTTTGGGGACAAAACTTCCACTAATTATGATGGCATATACCGGTTTGAATACCTGCGTGAAGGATCATACACCGTTTATGCTTACTCTGAGGATTCTGCAAATTATCCCACACAGCGTGAAATTGCTGTAATGAAGCAGGTCGAGATTACAAAAAGGAATCAGGAAGTCACCGTACCAAACATCATTATCCTGAAATAGTTACATTTAATGACCTTTCATGAAAAACGCAAATTTAAATTCGGTAAAAGGCCACCTCAGTGAGTTTGCGCCCATTTCCCTGAAAGAAATGGATGGGGTTAAGCTTATGGACCGTACAGATGTAAAATTTGCGTTATCAGTTGATAAACTCAGTTCAATACTTCAGGCGCTGACGGGTTATTACAGGGTGTTAACCATCAGTGGTAATAAAGTGTTCAGCTACCGGACAGAATATTATGATACAGCAGAACTGGAAATGTTTCAGGATCATCATAACGGTAAACTGAACCGATTCAAGATCAGACAGCGTGAATATATTGAATCCAAACTGAGTTTTCTGGAAGTAAAATTCAAATCCAACAAAGGCAGAGTTGTTAAGGAACGTATTGAAAGACCTCTGGATGATCAGCATGCTTTTACCGGTTTCATAACCGAACACACCCCTTATAATCCCGGGAACCTTGGGCCAACCATAATAAATCAGTTCAACCGCTTTACACTGGTGGATAACCTGTTGCGGGAAAGGGTCACAGTTGATTTCAATTTATCATTCAGCCATAAGATTCGGCGCGCACAACTCAACGAACTGGTAATCATTGAAGTCAAGCAGAACAGGAAAGATAAAAGCAGTCTGGTATTCGATGTTTTAAAACATAATGATTTGAGACCTGCCCCTCTTAGTAAATATTGTCTGGGAGTTTCCCTGTTAAATGCCGGTTTCAAATTCAACAATTTCAAAAAAACATTATTAATGATCAATAAATTAAGTCATGTGGAACTATCTGCTTAACATTCAGGATTATACTTTTCTGGGTTTAGATATAATACATATCGATAATTTTAATGAGTTGCTGTTAAGGTTTTTGCTCAATGTTTTTGTAATTGTTTTTATTGTACGTGTGCTTTATTACCCGGTCGCGCGCAGAAAAGATTATTTATTCAGCTTTCTGTTAATCAGTATACTGGTTTTCCTGCTCTGCTTTCTGCTGGAAAGTGTTAAACTTCAACTTGGATTTGCCTTTGGGCTTTTTGCCATTTTCGGAATTTTAAGATACAGGACCCTTGCCATACCTATTAAGGAGATGACCTATTTATTTATTCTGATAGGTATTTCGGTAATCAATGCCTTGGCAAACAAGAAAATCAGCTGGACTGAGCTGGTTTTTACCAATCTTGCCTTGGTATTTATGGTGTATGGTCTGGAAAAACTATGGCTGTTGAAACATGAATCATCCAAGCAAATCACATTCGAAAAAGTCGATATGATCCAGCCACAGAAAAGGGAGGAATTAAAGAAAGAACTTGAAGTCCGTACAGGACTGAAAATTAATAGAATTGACATTGGCAGGATTGATTATTTACGGGATACGGTCAGAATTATTGTTTATTATTACGAAGAGGATAACCGGATTAACCTGGCTGATGAAAGTGACAATACATATGCAGCTGCAGCTGACGATGATGATTGATCACGAAAATCAATGATGTTTCCATAATATAACTTCATGAATAGATCTCCGATTTTTCTCCTGCTTATATTTTTTAGTGTATTTGCTTCACTTAACCGGGCCAAGGCGCAACAGAAAGATTTTCAGTGCTGGCCTTCAGCTCAGTTAAACCTTGAGGTCATTAAAAACCTGAAGGTACAAGTTGAGGAAGAAGTAAGGTTTCGCGAAAACTGCACCCAGATCAGCAGGCAGTTAAACAACATCGGCTTGAGTTACAGGATTAACAAATATGTGAAAGCAGCTCTGACCTACCGAATAGAAGCCGACTGGAAAAATCCGGATGAATACGTATGGAGGAACGGTATTTATGGAGATTTGGCGTTGCGGTACGAAGCCGGGCGATTTACATTGGGATATAGACTAAGAGTACAATCGAACAAGGTTGAATTTAACGAAAAACAGGATAGGTGGTTCAATGGTGTAAGAAACCGGCACAAAGTTTCCCTGGAATATGATATAAAAGGTATTTCGCTTGTGCCAACGATCGAAGGCGAGTTATTTGCCAATCTGGCCGGAAGTAAAGGTTCTTCTTTAACTTCATACCGTGCCTGGTTAGGTATGAGTTATAACCTCAGTAAAAAGCATGAAATCAGTTTAAAATATGGAATTGACCAGGAACTGAATACGGTGGATCCCATAAGGGCTTATGTAATAGCAATTGGTTATACCTTAAATCTTATACTGCCTTCAGTTGAATGACAAAAGCCTGGTTTTGTTTTTCTTAAACAGGTTTGAAAATATTGACAGTTTATACAGGTCGAAGGCAAAAATACTGGGATTAGAGCCGAGAAGATTCCTCATGACGGTATTTGTAACGGAACTGTATAAAAACCGGTAAATGCCTTCCAACCGGTATTTTCTGATTGTTTCATAAGCCTTGAGTATTCGGATGTATTTTATATCGTTCCGGAGGATTTTACCGCTATCTATCAACATCAGCAGGTTTGCAATTCCTTCACTGGTTTTTCTCAGATACTCCCAAGATATCTCAAGCCCAATGTGCACCAACGGATCTTTAATGTGTTTCACCGGTATGTTTTTTTTTCTGAGCTCAAGGCCAAACAAGGTGTCTTCATGTCCGTATTGTACTATGCTTTCATCAAACTGAATCTGTAATAATATATCCCTGGGAATCAGAAAGTTGTTTGTCATAAAACATCTGTATGGATTCTTGTTTCTTACCACATCTGATATTTGTTCCCTTCTTACACCATACAGCCACCGTAACAAAAATTCATGTTCTTCCGGAGGATCCGGCCTGTAAGTGCGACCTCCGCATACAACCACTCCGTGATCACAAAAGGCCAGGTAATCCTGGATATATCTTTCGGAAGGAACTTCTGAATCGCAGTCCATAAACAATAAATTGGCATAAACGGCCATTTCGGCAAGACGGTTCCTGATCCGGGCACGACCTATATTTTTATCCAGTTCATAAAAATGAACATGGGGAAGATTACTTACATCTTTGTTTTGATCCCGCAGGAGTTCTGATGAACAATCATCCAGCACGATTATTTCAAAAGGAATGGATGCCTTTACTGCTTGCCTGTGTAACTCTACAACCAGGGGTACAATGTTAAAATTATAGACGGGAATTAATATCGATAACATGTTAATAATCAAAAACAAATGAAAGCATTATGCGAATCAGGATTTATTTTGATCAGAATCGCGCATAAAAACAGTATAAATGAACAGAATTACTGCTGAAGCAGCAAATATTACTATCAGGGAGAAAATGGTATTCATCATGACATTTTGGAGATCAATGATATCCCATATCCCCAGAATTGCCACTGCTGTAAAAAGCAGTACACAGAGTATCAAACTGTAAGAAACGATCTTTTTCATGGTATCCATAGCTGTACAATAAAGGATTATTCAATACATCTTTTTTAAAAAGGAAGTCAGTGTGTAAATTGAATCGAAATTTCTGTCTGTTTCATCATTAATAAGCTGCCAGACCGGAGAATTTTTTAAATTATGAATGACAATTTCAAATGTGCCTGAACCTTTGTCAACCGGAAGGAATCCAATCCTCTCCATAGCCTTTTTTGTCAAGGGTCTAAATTTTTTTTCACCCCGGATCAGCACCACGTTCTTCAGATCCCTTCTGAAACGAAATGCGGATGTTTTTATATCGAATTCGACGGGCGAATTTAAGAACAATTTACGAAATACCTTTTTAATTAACAAATCTTCAGGCGCTCCTTCATGGAGGGTTCCTTGAACCATTACCCATAACTTGTCTGCTATATCCATGGCTATTGCCAAATCGTGCGTTGTGAACAGTATAGTCTTGTTGTACTGCAAAGTTGAATTATTCAGAATTCTCATGATATCATACCTGGCTGGCAGATCAAGAAATGCTGTTGGCTCATCAAGAATTATGATCGGCGTATCCTGAGCAAGCGCCCTGGCAATCATTACCTTCTGACGTTCCCCGTCGCTCAGCTCCAACATGGATTTATTCATTAGTGGTGTTATGCCTGTCAGCTCAGCAGCTTCCTTTATAAACCTGAGATCGGTATGATCAAGTCGGCCTAACCAGCCGGTATAAGGAAATCTACCCATAGCCACCAATTCATTAACCCTGAGGAAATGCATTCCCGCCGATTCTGTTGAAACATAACTGACCAGTTTCGCCATATCATTCGGCTGAATTTTTGTATTCTCGACACCATCCAGGAATACCTTTCCATGCAGTTGTGGCTGTAATCCGGCTATTGTGCGCAGCAAGGTACTTTTTCCTATTCCATTGCGGCCAATAATACCTATCATCTCTGCTGCATTTACCGCAATGTTAACCGGGCCGAAAACAGCTTTTACATTTCCTGAGGCTGACCGGTAGCCAATTTCAAGGTTATGCAGTTGAATCATGTGACCCTTTAAAGTACCGTTATCCATATTGCTAAATTCACCCAACATTTACAAATCTCCGGTTATAGATAATGACCCATATAACGACAGGAATACCCAGAATGGCAGTGACCGAATTAATCGGCAGCAGGATACCAGATGGTGAAGCTTGTGACAGTATATCGGCCAAGAGCATCAGCATTGAACCTAATATCATGGAGGCAGGAACAAGTACATAATGATTGGACGTGTTGAATAATAAACGTGCAAGATGCGGAATAGCAATCCCGACAAATGCCAGGGGACCACAAAATGCGGTTATGCTGCCGGAAAGTATGCTTGTGGAAAGAAACATCAGCATCCTGGTCCGTTTAATTCTTACACCCATACTTCTCGAATAAGTTTCACCAAGTAACAGTGGATTTAATTCCTTGAGCGTAACAAGGGCCAGGATAAAACCTGTAATCACGCTTAATGCCATTACCTGCAATTGAACTGCCGTGAGATTACCCAAACTACCCATGGACCAGATAACGAAAATTTTAAGTTCAGTCTGCTGGCTGAAATACTGTAAAATGCTTACAATGGCCGACGCCGCACTGCCAAATAAAATTCCCAGGATCAGGATTGTCATGATATCCCTTACACGTAATGATACATACATGATAAGCAGGATAACAAGACCGGCGCCAGTCCATGCTGAAATGATCTGGGCCCAACTCCCCATATAACTCAGATTGCGTATAACAAAAAAATCACCAAAGCCCAAAATGATTGCTGCTACACCTAAGCTTGCTCCTGCACTTACACCCAGAACATCGGGGCCGGCGAGCGGATTTTTAAAGATGGTCTGCATCTGCAAACCGCTGACCGATAGTGCTGATCCCGCCAGAATGGCTGTAAGTGTTTTGGGTAATCTGAAATCAAACAGAATAGTGCTCCAAACCTGATTTTCACCGGTTATCCCGGTTAAGATGCGTAAAACCTTTTCAGCAGGAATCCTTACGGCTCCGGTCATTATATCAGCAATGATGAATACAAACAGTAAAACAACCAGGATGAAGAAAATGAATATTGATCTGGAACGGCGATCGGTAAATATAGAGTGATCTGTACTGATCAACATAACCGGTTACTGTAGTTTTCGGTAATATTTAAGGGTATGCGAAGGTAACAATTGCGGATGTAAGATACTTATCAAATCCGACAAGATTAAGTGAGGTTCAACAACACCCGATTCAAAAATGGCATTGCCACCCGACTGGTTCTGCAAGTTATTATTATTATAAACCCTGTTGTTCGTAAAGGCTGGCAATACACTGAACCTTTCATCAACAGCCAGAATATCCTCCTTTGACTGTGCATCTCCCGGATTCATCCAAATATCTGATGCAAGTGCATGTTCAAATACCTTCTCAAGGGCCATTGGCCTGCTCTCATTAAAGTTCAGATGATCCCAGATGTATTTTCCCCCGGCGTCCTTTATCAGGCTGGCAACATAACTTTGTGATCCCGATACATACCAGGTCCCCTTCCAGGGAAGGCCCAGCAATACATCTGGTTTGTTCCCGGAATTCACAGCCAGCTTTGTCAGGTGGTTATAGTTGTCAGCCACCTCATTAAATTTCACAGCAATTTCATGTTCTTTTTTGTAGAGTGCGGCAAATACTTTGACCCACTCCATCTTGGCCAGAGGCTGCATCTCGAGATACTCGCCGATCATCACAACAGGAATACCCAATTCATTAATCTTCTTTATTGTATTGGTTATGGCCATGCTGACTCCATAAGCAAAAACTACATCCGGCTTCAGTTTAAGCAGCAGCTCATAATTCAGGTTTTCGTCATAACCAACGTCAAGTACCGAGTCCTGTGCACACCTTCTCCTGAGTGATTCATTCACTATGTATTTTTTTCCTGAGATACCGTAAACAGTTCTTTCCTCGCCCAGAAAACTAATAAATCCTATATGCGTGGTTGACAGGCACACCACCCTTCTTACAGGAATCCTGATCTGACAGGTCAGTTCATCGATAATGGATGACTGGGATATTGTATCACTCAGGATATACCTGTATTGAATTCCGCTGGCATGCTGCCAGGGGTTTTTAACGGTTATTACTCTAGTGTGTCCTGAATCTTCCAAGGTATAACCGCTGGCATACTTTACCGGAAGGGCGGATTCTGGTGAACCGGGTTTATTCCGGTATTCAGCACCTTTTTTGCCACAACCGGTGAAAAAGATAAAACAGATCAAATACAAGAAAAGGATCCTGCTCATTACATATCTATTTCCTGATAGCTTTCGCCCTGGCGTGGTTTAACCTGAGATAAGAAATACTGCTGGGTAATAGGTTTGCCGTTTACCGAATACTGGGAGCCGTTGTAGGTGGTAAACTTGATTTGCCGGAATTCCTGTGCCTCATTTTCACGGATGATAATATACCGGTATGTTTCTTTATATTGTTCCTTATATTTTTCGAGTGTGATCCCTGCTGGATATTTCTTTTTCAATTCATCAAGGTATTTTCGTCTTTCCGACTCAGACTTGAAAATTAATTCACCCAAAGGTATAGCGGCTGCAATCTTAGGTTTGCTGGCGGAAACACCGGATACGGTTTTGACAGAGGTCTGTGATAAAGCCCGGTTTATTTCGTCAATGCGGGCAATGCGTTGCTTGGCATAGGCACTGTTGAGTTCAATGGCAAGTGCCTTTTTATATTCCTCTTTAGCCAGGGCATAATGTCCTGCATCATAAGCATTGTCAGCCGATTTAATAAAAGCATCATAGGTTGCCTTACGGGCAATTTCGGTCTTCTTTTGTTTTTCTGTATCTGCCAGCAGGTTATCAATCTTTTTGATCTGATCGATTGCCAGTACATCACCGGGTATCTGTTTCAACGCATCCTGATAGCTGGTATTAGCAGCAGCATATTCTTTCTTGCTAAAATAGGAATTCCCGGCATTCATAGCTGCTGTATAGGCATCTGCCCTGGCTTTGGCTTCGTCTTGTTCTTTTTGCCTTAAGCGAATCAGATCCTCCATTTCGGCCAGTTTGCTTTTTGGATAAATTGCGTCAGGTTTCAGTTTAAGGGCCCGGGAATATTCCTCTCGAGCCAGAAAAAAGTCTTTAGCTTTAAAATACTTATCTGCATTGGCTAAAGCCAGATTGTAAGCATTTTCGTTAGCCAGCTTCTCAGCTAAAACTCTTTCCTGTTCAGCAATTGTCTTATTTATTTCATCCAGTTTCTGCCGGGGATAAGGTTCATTGGGAAGTATTTCTGAGGCCTGCAGGTAGGATATCCTGGCATTCTGATAATCCTTGTGCACTAAAAACCGGTCGGCTGCCGTAACCATTGTCTCATATTTCGAACGGCGTGCCTGATCGGCAGCAATTCTTCCCTGTTCCTGTCTGATCAACGTTTCCGTTTCGGTTAGCTTGGCCCTGGCTGAAATATCTGATATCTTTATAGCAAGTGCCTCCTGAAATGCATTTTTTGCCGAAGTGTAATCCTTTGCCACCAGGGCATTTGTTCCACGTTCCATGGCACTTTTAAAGGAATCTTCCGTTAGTTTTTGCTTATTTGCCAACTCCGTAGCCAAAATATTATTGATACTCGATATCTTCTGGCTGGCATAAGAATCGCCTGGTTTAATCTGCAGGGCTTTATTGTAGGATGCCTTAGCGGCAACATATTCCCGGTCATTAAATAACTTATCGGCAGAACCAATGGTCTCATTATACTGAACGGCCATTAATTTTTCCTTCTCTGCCAGAATTCGCTGTTCCTCAATGAACCGGTCCACCTCAGCCGATTTGTTTGTCGCATAGGCGTCACCTGGTTTAATACTTAAGGCTTTCTGCAGATATTCCTTTGCCTGGGTATATGACTTCTGGGAAATGGCAGTTTTGGCAGCGCCAATTGCAGCCAGATAACCTTCTTCAGTCGCCTTTAATCTCGCTGCCTGTTCAGCAGCAATTAAATTATCAATGGAGGCAATTTTTGTCTGCGCGTACTGATCACCAGGTTTGAGCAACAGTGCCTGTCCATAGGCTTCCCTGGCCTTATCCAGTTCCTTGTTTTGCAGGAGAAGATCGGCCGATGAGATGGTCTTTTTATACTGGCCTTCCAGTGATTTCCGCTTGGTATATTCTTCGGCCTGACGATCCACCTCAGCCAGCTGTTTATGAGATGTAGCATCATCCGGCTTGAAGGTCAAAGCTTTCTGGAAGTATTCCTTTGCCAGGGGAAACTGATTCTGTGCCAAAGCTCTATTGGCAGCAACTACAGCAGCAGTATAACCATCGTCCCTGCTTTTCTGCATGGTTGCCTGTTCAGTTGCCACGGCCATGTCAATTGACTTGATACGCTGGGCCGGGTAGGCCTCCGAGGGCTTCATGTTCAGTGCCTTGGCATAATTTTGTTTTGCCTCATCATATTTCTTCACCTTGAACTGCTCATCGGCTAAAGCAATAACTGTTTTATAATCATTTTCAAACGCTGCTTTTTTAGTGTTCTCTGCTGCCCTGACGGCCTCATCAGCGGCCTTTTTCGTGAGAATGGTTTCGATCTCCGCCATTCTGGTTTTGGGAACTGATTCACCGGGTTTTATTCCCAGTGCCTCCTGGTAATACTGTCTGGCCTGAGCGTAGTCTTTCTGTGTAACGGCTACACTGGCCCTGGCCATGGCCTGATTATATTTATCTTCAGTTTTTTGCAGGGCCTGTCTGGCAGCCTCCTGTTGTGCAAATGATGATTCAATTTCGGTAATTTTCTGTTTCGGGTAGGCTTCCTGAGGATTCAGTGCAGTGGCACCCTTGTATTTTTGAAGGGCTTCGGCATATCTCTGTTGTGCATCAAGCGCATCGGCCTCTTCAATTATTTTCTTATAGATCTCGGTTGAGTTTTGTTGTTTGGTAATCTGGGCATTTATTTCTGCAATCTTTTTGGAAGGATAAGTTTCAGTAGGAAAAATCTCCTGTGCTTCCTTGTATGCGCTGATAGCCTCCTGTAAATTCTTCTGTGCGATAAGTTGATCGCCCTTCTTTACAGATGCTTCAAATTTATTCAGCAGACACTGGTCATTTTTAATCATCATGCCTTCAATTCTGGGACGCAACCTTGTAACATAATCCTTATCAGAAACAAACTCACGGCGTTTGATGTCAAAGCTCACCTTATCCACCGGTTCATTAAGCACAGCATAATCGACTCCATCACATTTTTTAACCAATCCAATGGAAAACTCATTCATCCATGTTCCTTTTTCTTCGTCGGGAATGGTAGTGTTAAAACTGATGCGTTTGCTGATTAAACCGTTTTTCTCAACCTCAATTGTATATTGTTTGTTCATGTCGAGCCGGAATGAGAAACTGCCATCAGAACCGGTTTGAACTGATTTAACCTTTGCTGACCCTTCATACAGATTCGCAGTTGCCCTTGAGAGTGGTTCCATATTAAGTTCTGAAGTACCTCTGACATCGAGAAACCTTTCAGCGACTTTTTCTTGTGCCCGGATGTAACCTGACAAACAAAATGCCAGCAATATAAATACCCGGATTGTCTTTAACATGGTATACAAATACATATCATACTTCTATACTGAGTTTGTATCAAAAAGTTACCATTTCAAAAGGTAAAAAACATTTTTCAATCAATTATTTCATCAGGATTATCTTTAGATTATGAACAATGTCTCCCTGATTTATCCGGATAAAATACACTCCCGGATTATAGCTGAGCTCTTCAAGAAGAATGCTTCGCTGGAAAGGACCATATTCCTCCTCAAATACCTGTTGACCCTGGAGGTTAAACATGGCTAAGCGGACAGGAGATAAAGCAATCTCATGAAATTCAATCCAGATATAGGAACCAGCCGGATTCGGATAAGCAATAACAGCCTCTTTAAAGGCAGGATCAATCGTTTGCTCGGGAAGTGAATCAAACACAACGGGCATAATAGCAAAAGAAGTGTTTACCGCGCCAAGCGTGAAGTCGGCCAACGACTGCCATTGGTTTCCATCAGACACATAGGCTGTATTTACCGGTTCACTTAGCCGGTTTTGGGCCATGTAGGTTGAGAAAGTATCCTGTGGTGTGTCATAATGCAACTGATACCCGGCAAAGAAATTTCCATCAACCGAAACAACCGAATCAAATTCAATAAAATTTATATTCTCCTCGGCCAGATCCGCCAAGGGTATTTCCTTTTCATAAATGATATCTTCCGGCAGATTGCCTGCCTCACGAACTCTGATGATCAGCATCGCAGATTGAGAACCAACATAGTTATGCGACACATGCAACAGTATGCCCATAATTTTTTTACTCACAGGCACTGTATACAATTCGGCAAATTCAGTGAGGTAAGCCGAATTATGGCCCGAATAGCTTCCCCAGGAAAGGTTCATGGTCTCTTCAGAAAGTAATTCATCGGGCAATATGTTGCTCAAAGTGTCGCCGGTGGTCCAGAAATCCTGGTAGGGATCATGGCCGTTGAGATATCCGGTTCCCTTATGCAGGGGATCAAGCCAGTATGCCAGCTGGTTGCCGGAGGCCGGAAAGTCATCCCAGCAATGACTCAGCATCTGAAAATAATCCATAACTGAATTCTCACAGTCGGCCTGTCCCCCTGTGAGTGTGCCTGTAACCCGTCCGTTCTGGTCAAAAAAAGCGGCACCTGAAGAACCTGCCTGGGTAGTACCCGATTCCCAGTCCCTTACCAGCCAATGTGTATTATTGTCATAACCCTGGCCAAAGTTGGCGATAGATAATGCATGGTCCTCTTTACTGATTTTTTTAACATCACCCAAAGGGTGATGAATGGAAACGCCTCCGGCCGGAGTTGATCCTGATCTGTCCCATCCGGCATAATAAGGCTGGTAGGTAAAGGGAACCGGTTCCAACAGTTCGAGCAATGAAAAATCAAGACTGTTACCTGTTGCACGCAGTGTTGCCCCCGAAACCGATTTGTGGCTGCTTCCGTCGGGTCCTTCGCACCAGGGACTTTCATAGTCAAAATAAAATACAGCAGCATTGGCAGATGATTCTGTGCTTATGCAATGCTCTGCGGTCAATATATAGTTCACACCAGCCTTCCGGGTATTATTCATCAAGGTTCCGGTGCATCGTTCCTCTCCGTCAAATATTACCCGAACGGTGGCTCTTTTTATCATCTGGTAAACTGAATCAACAGTGCAGTTAATATCAACATTGCATTCATCGGATGCTCCGTACCAGCCGTCCTTGAGAATTCCCGAACCAGGGGTGCCGGAAAAATCGCAGCCAATCGCATCGATCACAAGCGATCCATACGACTCAAGATATCCGGGAACCTGCATTTCAACCACCAGTATATCTCCAGCGATAGTACCGGTTGCCAGTTTATTAACCGATTTATTATTGAGATCAGTAAAGGCACCCAAAACCGATTTACGGCTCAGGTTATACAAGAACACCTTTACACCTTTATTCAATTGATAGGGAGCAAAAATAAGGTTCATCGATGATGCTCCGCTGACTTTAAAAGCCGCCCTCCACAGTTTCAGACCGTTCTCCACAGTATCCCATGCACCTGCATTATCAGGCGAATAGTCTGTATTAATCAATAATCCCGATTTTGCAGGCTTCAGCATGGATGATCTGTCTATAGCCAGTGCTTCCGATTTTTGAGATTCGGTAACCAGTAATTCATAAACCTTAAGCTGTGGAGATCCATTATATTCCAAGGCATATGGATTCCCCGGCCGGGAAAGCTGGCCTTGCATCGGGAGCAGGCTCAGACCGAGGAATATGAGATAGCTCCATAAATATGGTAAAATGAATCTGTTGCGCAGCCGTTCCATAGCGTAAAACTACCGAAAAAATTGATACAGTTGCAATTATCAGTCGTTATGAAAAACCGCCCCGTTTGGGGCAATGCCTACTGCACCTTCTGTAACCGGATTTCCATTTTCATCGAATATTTTCATCATACCATTCCCCGTAAAGCTGGCTTCAAATACAAAAATATTTCCATCAGCCGGATTAATGTCCAGACCGTAATAATTTCCTGAAATTACCGGACTCCCGGGTATTGCAGGATTTGCAGCATCCATTTTATATACACCCTCAGGCCTGAGATAGAAAATATTTCCTCCGTCAGGTGAAACGGCTATCCTGGGTGTTGAAGCTGTGTAATCTCCTGCCATGCCTGCTTTGCCCTGCCACAGAATGTTACCGGAAGCCGGCTCAATTTTCTGCAGCATCGCTTCTGTCTCGGAAATAAGATTGTAGGGTGGCTCCCAATTATACACCGCCTGCCCCTTACAATACACCCAGAGATTATGTGATGCGTCAATGGCTATGTCGGCAGGGACCTTACCAACACGAATGGTATCGGTAACGGTGTGATCAGTTACATCAATTACACTAATTGTTGAATCAGCACTCCAGCCACCGCTATTGACCACATAAACCAGTCCGTTTACCATAGCCATGTTTTCAGGTCCGTAACCAACCCGTATGCTGTCACTTACTTCATATGCTTTTAAATCGATCAAATAAACATAACCCTGCATACTGCCGCCGGTAAGATAACCTGTTTCATCATTAACCGGAAGAAAATACCTGGGATAGGTCACCGGAATCGGTTCAGCAATACATTCAAAGGATTTGAGACTGACTATTTCCAATTTGGCCGAGCCGTTGACAACAATATATCCGGTTGTGTCACCTACAATTGCAAAGGACTGTACCACATCACCAACAGCTCGTCCATTGGCCGCTTCGAAAATACCATTGGTAATTGAACCGGTAAATGAATCAAAATGACTGATAGATCCGTTATTTGACTGGAAGGATCCTTCATTTACAATGTATATTCCTCTTGAATAGTCGGTTATCAAAGGTTTTATGTTGTCTTGTTCACATCCTGAAAAAATTGTGGCAAGTAATGAAGCGGGTAATAGCAGCTTTTTATGTCTCATCATGATAAATAAGGATTATTATTCACTATTCGGTCTTTGAAGTCCAATGTTTAGTGTAAAACGATAGTTCCTGCCAGGAACCGGGTAAGAACGGATTACCTCATATGCTTTATCAAACACGTTATCAATATGAAAACTCAGCATAAAGTCGACATTCTTTAATTTTCTTTTGAAACCGGTTGAAATATTGCACACCCAATACCCGGGCAGACGAAGAGACTGGTCCGCTGTCTCAACAGTTTCACGTTGTCCGTTGTAAACAGCATAAAGTCCAATGCTCATGCCCCTGTACCTTCCTTCCATACCGGAGTGAATAGCATGGACCGGAACGTACATCAGCTGGTTACCCTCGAAAAGCTCGTTATTATCATAGGTATGGATAATTACCGACCGGTTAAAGCTATAGTTAAACAGCCCTTTGAGTGCAATATTTCCCGCTTCATAACCAAAATCCAGCCACGTATCCAGACCGCGAACGTGTACCTTTTTATATTCCACAGGAGTGAGTGAATCATTTATCACCCATTGAATCCAGTTATCGATCCATTGATAATAACCTGTAATCTTGGTATTGATCCAAACCAACCGTTTCTCACTGCCTCTGGATGACCATTCAGCTGTAATTTCTCCCCCTCTTCCTTTCTCAGGCCGCAGTAAAGGATTTCCACCGGGTCGCCAGTGTTTCTCATTGAATGTTGGTTTTCTGAATTTACTGGAGAATCCTGATCTAAGGATGAATTGGTTGTTTGGACTGAATCTGAAGCCAAGTGAATATTGGACTGGCGGATTAAGATCATCATAAAACTCCTTTCTCAGGGCTGCATTGATGATCACATTTGTTAAATTTAATTTTATTGCGCTGAAAAGCGCATAGTCGTTTTCAACGACCTTGCCGCCATAGTTGCCGGAAACACCTGAAATTCTGCTGTAAGCTGCCCCTCCGGTAAGTGTTAGTCTTGCTGACAAGTAATATCTGTAACTTGCTTCATGCATCCATCGCCTTGTTGCGATTCGGGAATCGATGGTGCTTACCGTATCAGAAGCCTGATTCTTATCTGTAAAGTGTATAAAATCAGAGAAATAAGCCGATTTAATGTTCAGCGCAGTTTTCTGGGTAATCATGTGGTAACTGATAAATGATCTGAACACACTGTCTTTTTGCCTGGCATGGCTTTTCAAATATGAGCCCATCA
>Ga0299915_10000507_pt1 | contig 29227 bp, 21 predicted proteins | sample RVTome_13_FD_200263 | JGI IMG/M metagenome (GOLD analysis project Ga0299915, IMG submission 200263) | Soil microbial communities from uranium-contaminated site in the Upper Colorado River Basin, Wyoming, United States - RVT92D227 (version 2) ...
GTGTTCTGACAAGGCCCAGTCGCAGGGCTTCAGCTACAGTATCTGCTTTCAGCAATTCAAAACCTTTCACATCAAACGAGGTTTTGTGCGAGGTCTCAGGAATCAGACAGCGCTTAAAGCCCAGCCTAGCTGCTTCATTAAGCCGTCTTTCCAGCTGAGATACGGCTCTAAGCTCACCACTCAACCCCACCTCACCAAGAGCTACAAGCCCCTGTGCAACCCGAGCGTCACGCTGGCTCGATGCTACGGCTAAAGCAATGCCTAAGTCAGCAGCAGGCTCACCGACCCTCATTCCACCGATAACGTTAGTTATGACGTCTTGATTAGAAAGATTGACGCCAGCACGTCTGGTAAGCACAGCCGCTATTAGAAGCAACCGGTTGAAATCCACACCATTAGCAATCCGACGTGGAGGAGCGAAACTCGCTACATTAGTTAAAGCCTGAATTTCCACCAGCAGCGGACGGCTACCTTCAAATGTCGGCACCACAGCCGAACCGACTGCTCCATCACGATGCGAAGCCAGAAAAGCTTCAGACGGATTAGATACCTCAATCAAACCGCCACCAGCCATCTCAAAAATGCCCACCTCATTGGTGGAGCCAAAACGGTTCTTGGTGCTCCGCAATATCCGATAGCTGCTAAAGGTCTCACCCTCGAGATAAAGAACCACATCCACAATATGTTCCAACAGTCTAGGACCGGCGATAGCGCCGTCCTTAGTTACATGTCCGGTTATGAGCACGGGGATGCCGGCTCGTTTTGCCCATCTCATTAGTCGCAGTGTACATTCCCGTATCTGACCCACACTGCCCGGTGTGCCAGCCAGCTCCTCTATATAAACAGTCTGAATAGAATCGACAACCACCAGATTCGGAGACAACTCTCCCAATCTGCCCAGAACAGCATCAAGATTAGTCTCGGGAAGAATATAAAGCCTGTCACCACCTACCCCCAAACGTTCCGACCTGAGCTTAATCTGCTGGGATGACTCCTCGCCGGAAACGTACACTACCGTGCCTCCTCGCTCAGCCACTGCTGAAGAGGCTTGAAGCAGCAATGTGGACTTTCCGATGCCCGGGTCACCACCAACAAGAACCAAAGAGCCGGTTACCAAACCACCACCCAGAACTCGATTAAACTCAGTAAAAGGAAAACTCAGACGTGGATAGGCTTCGGTTTTCAGTTTGGAAAGTTCACGGGGTGCGTTTTCCTCTGTATATAACCAGGTAGCTGCCTGGCTGGGGGCGGTGACAACGGTTTCTACGAAGCTATTCCACTCCTGGCAGCCGGGACAACGACCAAGCCACTTAGGACTCTCCTTGCCACACTGCTGGCAAACAAATACAGCCTTGGATTTAGGCTTATTCAAAATCAACCCTCAATCAATGTCAAAACCGCCAGCAATAGACTTGAATATTGAAAAGGGCGGGGTTTTACAATCTATGCTCAGTCCCGCCCTAAGTAGAATCAGAATATCAAGAAGCTGGAATTATGAGGTTCAGTCTTTTGTTACACCCTCCCCCGATAAGGCCCCAGCGGCGGCCCGAATCACAATTTTCTCGCCATCATAGTCTACCTTCACAGTATCGCCGGGGCTAAATTCACCACGGAGTAGAGCTTCAGAAAGCCTGTCCTCAACCTCATTCTGAATGACACGGCGCAAAGGTCGTGCCCCAAAAGTCGGGTCATAGCCTTTTTCGCCCAGAAAATCTCTGGCAGCATCGGTAATCTCCAGCTTCAGATTCTTCTCGCCCACTGACTTAGTCACCTGGCTGAGCATCAAATCGACGATCTGGCGAATTTGCTCTTTACTCAGCGAATGGAAAACGACTACTTCATCAATGCGATTTAGAAACTCAGGCAAAAAAGTCGTCTTTAACTCCGACAGCACTTTCTCTTTCATCTTATCGTATTCAGTACGGCGATGCTTATCTCCATCGGGTTGAGCGATAAAGCCAATACTCATAACGCCTTTTATATCTTTGGCACCGACATTACTGGTCATGACCACTATGCTGTTACGGAAATCAACACGCCGTCCCTTGGCATCGGCCAGGTGACCATCATCAAAAATCTGGAGCAATATATTGAAGACATCATGGTGTGCCTTCTCAATTTCATCAAGCAGTATCACGCAATAAGGTTTTCGCCTCACTGCTTCAGTCAGTTGTCCTCCCTCGTCATAACCAACATATCCCGGCGGAGCGCCAACCAACCGAGCCACAGTATGTTTCTCCATAAATTCAGACATATCGAGACGTATCATGGCGTCTTCACTGCCGAACATGAACTCAGCTAGAGCCCTGACCAGCTCAGTCTTACCCACACCTGTCGGCCCAAGGAAAATAAAGCTGCCAATGGGATGGCGGGGTTCCTTCAAGCCAGCCCGGGCACGCCTCACCGCCTTAGAGACAACATTTATAGCCTCATCCTGGCCGATAATGCGCTTGTGCAAAGCCTCCTCCATTTGTAGCAGGCGACTGGACTCATCGGTGGTCAAGCGCACTACAGGTACTCCAGTCCACATACTGACCACCTCAGCAATATCATCCTCGACCACAACAGGCTTCTCCTGCTGTTTCTCCGCCTGCCACTTTTGTTCCATGCTGCTGATTTTTTCCACCAATTGAACCTCGCGATCACGCAGCTCGGCAGCACGCTCATATTCTTTAGACGAAATAGCAGTATCTTTATCACTGCGCACAGTCTCCAGAGCACGCCTGGCTTCAGTCAAACCTATAGGTACACCCCCACGCATAATACGAACCCTGGATGAAGCCTCATCCATCAAATCAATAGCCTTATCGGGCAAAAACCGGTCCGGTATATATTTAGCCGCTAAAGAAGACGCAGCCTGCAAAGCCTCATCGCTTATAGTTAACTTATGATGCTCTTCATAACGCGCCTTAATGCCTCGCAGTATATCCAGGGTCTGCTCCACAGTAGGCTCAGTCACTGTTACCGGTTGAAAACGACGTTCTAAGGCAGCGTCTTTCTCAATATATTTGCGGTAATCATCCAGGGTGGTGGCGCCTATACATTGGAGTTCGCCTCGGGAAAGCGAAGGTTTCAAGATATTGGAGGCATCGACAGCACCCTCAGCGGCACCAGCCCCAACTATGGTATGCAGTTCATCCACAAAAATCACACAATTTCCGGCGCTTTTTATCTCATCGATGACCTTCTTCAGCCTTTCTTCAAATTCACCGCGATATTTCGTGCCGGCTACCAACGAACCTATGTCGAGAGTCACCAGTCGCTTGCCCTGTAACGTCTCAGGTACTTCACCTGCCACAATTCGGTGCGCCAGACCCTCAACAATCGCTGTTTTACCAACACCCGGTTCACCTATAAGCGCCGGATTGTTTTTCGTGCGACGGCTTAGTATTTGTATAACTCGCTCAATCTCCTTGTTCCGGTTAATGATAGGGTCAAGCTTTCCAGCTCGAGCCGCACCGGTTAAATCGATTCCAAGCTGGTCTAATACCGGTGTCCGAGAAGTACCTCGAGATGCAGTACGGGATTGTTGAGGTGCGCCCTGGCTTAGAACACTGATTATCTCAGCCTGAGCTTTCTCAAAGGTGACACCAAAGCTCTCCAAAACACCCACAGCTGCACCATCACGATCACGTAGAAGGCCTAAGAGGAGATGCTCCGTACCTATATAGCTATGATTCAAACGGCGAGCCTCATCGACGGCAAGCTCAATGACCCGCTTCGCCCGGGGAGTAAGCCCGACTTCACCGATTGCAGACCTCTCACCCCGCCCCACCACAAACTCCACAGCAGCTCGTACCTTATTAGGAACTACACCCAAATTACCCAGGACTTTACTAGCTACACTTTCCTCTTCAGCCATAAGACCCAGTAATATGTGCTCAGTATCAATGTAATTGTGTCCAAAACGTTGTGCTTCTTCCTGGGCATGTGTTAGGGCTCGACGAGCTCTTTCTGAGAATTTTTCAAACCTGCTGGCCATATCCGTCCTTGTCCTTTATACCTCTTGCTATTCCTTATCTACAGCGTTAACTAGAATTATAAGGCGTTTAGTTTAAGGTGTCAAAGCCTCTGAGTATTCGGGGTGATGTGTTATACATAAAGAAGAATGACTTCAAGGGGCTTAGGGAAAAACCCTCTGGCAGTGGCATATTTTCCCAAGAAGTTGCCAACCCAGTATCGTCTGCGCTGAGGCGTTTCACTTCCGTGTTCGGGATGAGAACGGGTGGTTCCACCTCGCTCTAACCGCCAGAGGATAAAATCCACCAGTAATATACAGCCAAAAGCCTTTTTTGTCAAATAAAGCTACCTACTTGACGCTAGCATCTGGCAATGTTATTCTTAAATAAACCTGTTTTTAAGCGAGGAGCGACATGAATTATGAACGTGAATTACTCAAAGGCAACACAGATTCTTTGCTTCTGTGCCTGATTAACTACCAGCCAATGTATGGCTACCAGATCATAAAAGAACTGGAGAAAAGAAGCAAAGGATACTTTCAATTCAAAGAAGGTACGCTCTACCCAGCACTCCACCGCCTGGAAAAAGCCGGGCTTGCTCAAGGTAAATGGCAACGGTTACCCGGCGGACAGGAAAGGCGTTACTACTACATAACACTAAAGGGACAAAAAACGCTGTCTGAAAGATTATCTATCTGGCAAGACTTTGCTGCAGCCGTGACTCTAATTATGCAACCAGCAACAAATTAAAGGCAATGGCGATTAAGTTAAAGTACGCAGATAGCCTCAAAAATTATCTAAGGCTCGATGCCACAATCGAAGCCGATGTGGTCCGAGAGCTTAATACGCATCTTGAGGACAAAAGACGCGAATTAATAGAATCCGGACTCTCCGAAAAAGAAGCTACTGAAACTGCGACAAGGCTTTTGGGTTCTCCACAAATCGTTGCCAAGCAAATGTACGAGGTTTACAGCCAGGGTAGCTGGCGCCAGGCTATTTTCGCCGCCCTTCCCCATCTTTTAGTCGCCGCACTCTTCGCCATGCGCTGCTGGCAAAATACCTTTTGGCTGATTGGGATGATAGCGGCAATTGCTGGCTCTGTAATCTACGGTTGGTGTCACGGTAAGCCAAATTGGCTATTCCCCTGGCTTGGTTATTGCCTGATTCCAGTGATAGCTGTAGGCATCCTATTGATATATTTACCCGGCAACTGGGCCTGGTTTGCCGCTACCGCTTATATTCCTTTAGGCCTGCTCGTCATATTCTCCGTAACCAGACAGACTATCAAAAAGGACTGGGTGTTTGCCTCATTAATGCTGCTTCCTATCCCTATAGTGTTAGGCTGGATGGTAGCGCTAGAATTAGAGGATAAGCTTATATGGCACGAGCAACTTCACGAGTTCGCCCCCCTGATTGCTTTGAGCTTTGCAATATTGGCGCTAACCGTAGCCACTTTCATGCGCATCAGACAGCGTTGGGCCAAAGTCGGAGCTCTGCTAGTTCTGGAAATACTGATACTTGTAATACTAGGGTTGGGCGGCAAGAGCACTATTGGCTTCGGCGGATGGCTACTCCTTGTATTGTTATCTTTAGTACTTCTTCTCGGTCCAGCATTACTGGAACGACAAATGAGAGAAGCCGACCGGAAACGCCTAAAATCGCACAATAAATCAACTCGCTGGCTCTTGCCGATCAAATGGTCAAAGCGCAATTAAAAAGGGAACTACCCTACCTCCAAACTCCGCGCTTTAATTGTCTGGCTTCCTTTTCCATAGCTTCCAAATAGACCTGATATTTAACATCAGGAGGATAGGCTATAGCCCAGGCACAACCCTGCCTTACAATCTCAGCATTAACGAAATCATCGCCAATATAAACGTAGCGCAGCAATCTTCCATAGCTATCCTTGTCCGAAATATCTTTCTCCAGCCTGACTTTCTTGCCCGCTACCAGCTCTTCATTCATCTGTTTCGCCTCTAAATAATAGAATTCATCGCTCTCGGGAGCATCTAGACCAATATAACGCACATGGTAACCACCTTGAATAACAATAGTATCGCCATCAATGACTCTGGTTACCGTAGCCATATCAGATGGCTCACGGCAGGCCAATGGCAGCAATGAAACAGCTAAGAGGAGCGCAATGCCAAATACGCTTCTAAAAGTCATCTTGCTCTAAATCCAATGGCGCTCTTGTGCTACTAACCAGCAAAGGAAAGGAGAGGAAAAATACCTGGCAATCTTTACCAGAGGCTCGCCTGAGACGACCTCTTCTTATAAGCAATCCCCAGGTGCTCACAGGCAAGCCTGGTGGCTACTCTACCACGAGGTTTCCTCTCTAAGAATCCTAATTGAAGAAGATATGGTTCGTAAACATCCATTATAGTATCTGCTTCCTCGCTGATAGAAGCAGCAATAGTTTCCAGTCCGACCGGTCCACCATCGAACTTTTCGATTATAGTAAGCAAAACCTTGTGGTCTATTTCATCCAGACCAACTTGATCTATCTCTAATTTGGAAAGCGCCTCAATAGCAACAGGTTCGGTAATCACACCATCAGCCATTACCTGAGCATAGTCACGTACCCGTTTGAGAAGTCTATTAGCTACCCGTGGTGTTCCCCGAGCTCGACAGGCAATTTGACTGACGCCAGCCTCATCTATCTCTATCTTGAGAATGCTTGCTGAACGTCTTAAGATCTCCCTTATAGACAGTTCATCGTAGAAATCAAGGCGATGAATTACACCGAACCTGTCTCTCAAAGGTGGGCTCATCAAGGCATAACGTGTGGTCGCTCCAATCAAGGTAAAATGAGGTAAACTTAGGCGTAAACTCCTGGCACCTGGCCCCTTACCAAGAATTATATCTATGGCAAAGTCTTCCATTGCCGGATAAAGTATTTCTTCTACCGGGCGGCTGAGCCGGTGAATCTCATCAATAAAAAAAACATCGTTTTTCTGCAGATTAGTCAGGATAGCTGCCAAATCCCCGGGGCGCTCTATAGCTGGTCCCGAGCTGACTTTGATATTGACCCCCATTTCAACAGCTATAATATAGGCTAATGTAGTCTTTCCTAAACCGGGTGGTCCGTAAAGAAGAATATGGTCTAAAGGTTCCTTGCGTTTTTGAGCAGCCGCAATAGCTATCTCGAGGTTACTCTTAACCTTACCCTGTCCGATAAAATCACTCAGACGTCTAGGACGAAGATTAGTGTCCAGTGAAACATCATCAGCACTGGGCTTACCTGATATTATTCGTGCCTTTACTTCCTTTTCTTTCATTGCTCAGGAAGCCAACCGAAGCTGTCTGCAATTATATCACATCGAGTATAAGCAGACTAAAGTTGATGGAAAGAGTCTAAGAATAAAAAATCCCCGCCTGGGCGAGGATTTTTAAAACCTTTAAAATCACAACCTGCAACTTAACCTGAGTTATCCTCGGACTTCAACTCTGGTTCAGCCTCTGGCTTTGGTTCAGACAACTGCTTGTCCTCCGGCACCGCTGAAGCGTCTATTTGTTGCAGAGCTACCGACTCACCTCCCTCAACTTGCACAACTGCTGCTTCAACTTCTTCAGCCGTGGGCAAAGCCTGCGATGGAATAAGCTTACCGATAATTACGTTTTCCTTCAGCCCGAGAAGCTTGTCTGTCCTCCCCCAAATCGCCGCTTCAGTAAGTACCCTGGTAGTTTCCTGGAAAGAAGCGGCGGCCAACCAGCTACCTGTATTTAGCGAAGCCCTAGTAATTCCAAGGAGAACTGTCTGAGCAGTGGCTGGCTCACCACCCTCAGCCAAAACCTTGGCATTTATACCCTCATACTCGAAGCGGTCGACCAGGTCTCCGGAAAGAAGCTCGGTATCACCCGGGGATTCTACACGAACTCGCCTGAGCATCTGTCGGATAATAATTTCGATATGCTTATCATTAATGTTCACACCTTGCGAGCGATAGACCTTTTGCACCTCTACAACCAGATACTGCTGAACCGCTTCTCTTCCCATAATACGTAGAATATCCTGCGGGTCTACGGCACCATCAACTAACTGGTCGCCAGCTTTTACCCTATCGCCTGATTTGATGCGAATGTGGCTCCCGGAGGGAATTATATACTCTCGCTCTTCCACCTCTTCATATCTGATATAGAGGTGACCCTTCTCGAGGACTACACTGCCGGTAACTCTAGCTATCATTGGATGTTCTTCAATAACTGCTGGTTTCTTGCTTTTCTTGGCTTTTTTAGGCACCGGCGGTGCTACATTAGCAAGCTTTGTCCCTGCCTCGACCCACTGCCCGCTACTTACAACCACCTCCGCTCCTGATGGCAACATATATTCATCTAAATATGATTCAGAGCTAATGACTCTGATCTTCCGCACATCTTGGGTCTCGATTACCTCTACAATACCATCGATTTCAGAAAGAACGGCCAATCCTTTCGGCACTCTGGCTTCAAATAGTTCCTCCACCCGTGGTAAACCGGTGGTAATATCAGCCCCGACCACGCCTCCCGTATGGAAGGTACGCAATGTAAGCTGAGTGCCCGGCTCCCCGATACTTTGGGCAGCAATTATGCCTACTGCAGTGCCAATTTCCACCAGTCCTCTTCTGGCAAGATCGCGTCCGTAACAGTCTTGGCAGATACCACGCCTGGAGTGGCAACTAAGCGGTGACCTCACATATACCTGGCTAATACCAGCCCCGGTAATTCGTTTTGCTTTTTCCTCGTCAATTTCCTCATTCCTGCTTACAAGGATCTCACCCGTACCCGAATCAATAATATCAACTGCAGCCAAACGACCAACTAACCGCTCATCAAAGGGAGCTAACAATTCCTTCTCAGCTTTATCAAACAGCCATATACCTTCTTCGGTACCACAATCTTCTTCGAATACAATCAAATCTTGAGCCACGTCAATAAGGCGGCGGGTAAGATAACCCGCATCTGAAGTCCTTAAAGCAGTGTCAGCCAATCCTTTGCGAGCCCCATGAGTGGATATAAAATACTCCATCACCGATAGCCCTTCACGGAAGCTCGCCTTGATAGGGAATTCGATTATTCTTCCCGCAGGGTCGGTCATTAAACCTCGCATACCGGCCATTTGCCTGATTTGCGAAATATTACCTTTCGCCCCTGATGTCGCCATCATATAGACACCACCATAGCGATCCAAGGATTGCGAGATAGTCTCTGTGATTTTATCCGTTGTCTCTGTCCAGACTTGAATTGCACTGCTGTAACGCTCATCATCGGTTATTAGCCCCCGATTAAACTGGCTTTCGATAACAGCTATTCTCTCATCCCCCTCTTCAAGAAGCTTCGCTTTATCTCGAGGCACCTCGATATCCCTGGCAGCAATAGTTGTGCCCGATTTAGTAGCATATTCAAAGCCGAGGCGCTTGAGATTGTCAAGCATGGTAACGGTGGGGGCACTTCCCAACAAACGATAGCAGTCTAATACCAAGCGCTTCAATGTGGCTTTATCCATTACCTGATTATAGAATTGAAATTCAGGAGGTAAGATTTCATTGAATACAATCCGACCAACACTGGTCTTCAACCTCTGCCCGTCTCCATTTTTACGTCTTACTTCTACCTCAGCACCTAAGTCTACTATCCCTAAGTCATAGGCAAGCTTAGCTTCCTCAAAATCGTAAAAGAGCATCCCCTCTCCCCTAGCCCCAGGTCTAATATTGGTGAGATAGTAACAACCCAGAACCATGTCCAAAGTCGGTGTCATTACCGGCTCGCCGCAACTCGGCAACAACATGTTGTAGATGCTAAGCATTTTTTCTCTAGCCTCTTTCACCGCCGCCCTGGAAAGGGGCACATGAACCGCCATCTGGTCGCCATCAAAATCAGCATTAAAGGCAGTACACACTAAAGGATGGATCTGGATAGCACTGCCATCAATAAGTACAGGCTCAAAAGCTTGCACACTCAATCTATGCAATGTCGGAGCTCGGTTAAGCAATACCGGATGCTCTTTAACCACTTCTACCAGAATATCCCATACCTCCGGTCTAGCTTTCTCCACTTGTCTTCTCGCACTCTTTATATTATGAGCATAGCCTTGATCAATCAGCCGACGCATAATAAAAGGCTTGAACAACTCTAAGGCCATGTTCTTGGGTAAACCACATTGATGCAACTTTAATTCAGGACCGACAACAATAACTGAACGACCGCTATAGTCTACTCGTTTCCCCAAAAGGTTCTGGCGGAAACGACCCTGTTTTCCTCGAAGCATGTCAGACAGCGATTTTAATCTATGAGCGCCGCTCATTATGGGTACCCGCCCCTTTCGCCCACTGTCAATGAGCGCATCCACAGCCTCTTGGAGCATGCGCTTTTCGTTACGAATGATAATTTCTGGGGCTCCTAAATCAATCAGCCGTCTGAGACGATTATTTCGATTGATCACACGCCGGTAAAGATCATTGAGGTCGCTGGTAGCGAATCTGCCTCCATCTAATTGGACGATGGGTCGAAGCTCCGGAGGCAATACTGGAAGCACAGTTAATATCATCCACTCAGGCTTATTGCCACTGCGCCAAAAAGCTTCGACTACCCGCAATCGCTTGCTGGCTTTCTTGCGTCTTTGTCCTGAGCTAGACCGGACTTCTTCAATGAGTTTCTGACGCAACTTTTCAAGGTCAATATCTTTAAGAACATCAATAATAGCTTCCGCCCCCATGCCTACTTCAAAAAAGTCGCCGAACTCCTGCCTAAGCTCTTGATATTGGCTCTCTGTAAGAAGCCTCAACGGCTGCAGATTCTCTAGCTCTGACATTTTGTCGTGTAAGTCGCTTCCAAGCTCAGCGCTTTTATCAGCAAACTCGCGCCGTAGATTATTTATCTTTTCTAAAGTTTCTTGGTCTGGAGCTGACTTTGCTCCTGCTTTTATCTCTGCAATCTTATCCTCTAACAACTGCTCTCTCTCAGCAATTTGTTTCGAGAGCCTCCCCTTAAGTTCTTTAATCTTTTCATCGCGCACCGATTCATTAACCGAAGCAACAATGTATTGCGCAAAATAAAGTACTCGCTCAAGGTTTCTGGGTGATACATCAAGAAGCAGTGCCAGCCGACTGGGCACTCCTTTAGCAAACCAAATATGAGCTACTGGAGCAGCCAGTTCAATATGACCCATACGCGTACGGCGTACTCTGGAATGCTCTACTGTAACTCCACACCTATCACAGGTAATACCGCGATAGCGTATCTTCTTATACTTCCCGCAGTAACATTCATAATTTTTAGTTGGTCCGAAGATTCTTTCACAGAAAAGCCCATCTTTCTCCGGCTTCAGAGTTCGATAATTAATTGTCTCAGGCTCAGTTACCTCTCCATAGGACCAACTTTTAACTTGTTCTGGCGAAGCCAGTGAAATACGGACAGCATTAAAATCATTAACCTCTGCCATCTGTCTCCTTTAGCTCAAACCTTTGAGCTTAGTCCCAATTTTCTTCCTCTCTTCGAGGAAACTTACCATTTCTTCCTCTTCATTAAGTAGCTCAACGGCTAGACCCAAGCTACGTAATTCCATAAAAAGAACCTTAAATGATTCAGGAACACCAGGTTGAAATATATCTTCACCTTTAACAAGAGCCTCATAGGCTTTGGCTCTACCGGCCACATCGTCTGACTTAATAGTAAGCAACTCCTGAAGCGTATGACTGGCGCCATAGGCTTCCAAAGCCCACACCTCCATCTCTCCAAATCGCTGACCGCCGAATTGAGCTTTTCCACCTAGAGGTTGCTGTGTGATTAGAGAATAAGGCCCTGTAGACCGAGCATGCACCTTGTCCTCAACAAGGTGAATTAGCTTCATCATGTAAATACTGCCTACGGTCACCGGTTGGTCAAACACCTCACCAGTTCGCCCATCACAGAGAGTAACTTTACCGAATATAGGCGGCGACTGCCTCTGTTCAAGATAAACCTTCTCTACAATCCCTTCTACCTCCTCATCACTAAGTCCGTAAACCTTAACACCCAGGGATTCAAGCCACAAGCGAAGGCAAACTTTTCTCGCTTCACCAGGATAACTATCCTCGAATACTTTCTCAGCGTTATACCCATTATCAGCAAGCCAGGTCTTAGCCCGATTAAGTTCAACGGCGTCAGAATTACCTCGACCTGCCTGGTTAACCACATCTGCCTGCTGAACTATCCATGCCCTAGCTAAAGCATCCTCGATGGCAACGTCATTAGCCCCATCAAAAATCGGGTTAAGCACTTTAATGCCTAGCGTTTCAGCAGCCCAGCCTAAGTGAGTTTCTAGGATTTGCCCTATATTCATACGCGATGGTACACCGATAGGATTAAGAATTATATCCACCGGTCTGCCATTAGGGAGGAAAGGCATATCTTCTTCAGGCAAGATACAGGATATAACACCCTTGTTACCATGCCTTCCAGCCATTTTGTCTCCCACAGAGATTTTGCGTTTCTGGGCAACCCACACCCGTATCAGGCAATAAACCCCCGCGGGCAAATCACTATGATCATCACGAGAGAAAACCCTGACATCAATCACCTTCCCATATTCGCCATGTGGCACCCTCAAAGAGCTATCCTTTACCTCACGGGCCTTCTCGCCAAAGATTGCCCGTAGCAACTTCTCCTCGGCAGTTAACTCGGTCTCTCCTTTGGGACTTATCTTGCCCACCAAAATAGACCCTGGACCAACCTCAGCGCCTATCCGTATGATGCCAGATTCATCCAAATCGCGCAGGCTCTCCTCACCTACATTGGGTATATCTCTAGTAATCTCTTCTGTGCCCAGTTTTGTCTCACGGGCTTCTATTTCATACTTCTCTATATGTATGGAGGTGAACCTGTCATTCTTAACGAGTCTATCACTGATAATAACAGCGTCTTCGAAATTATATCCCCGCCAGCTCATAAAGGCACAGAGAATATTTTGCCCCAAAGCAAGCTCACCATAGTCTGTCGCTGAACCATCTGCTATAACTTGACCTTTTTCAACTCTGTCACCTTTAGACACTACAGGGCGCTGATTGACACAAGTTCCTTGATTTGTTCGAACAAATTTCATTAACGGATAGACATGCTCATTACCCTTCTTTTCAACAATCACGACTTGAGCGCTGTCAACCGAAGCAACTTCACCATCTTCCCTGGCAAATACAACCTGCCCACTATACTTAGCTACCTCTTTTTCCATCCCAGTGGCTATTAACGGGGCTTCGGGCCGGAGTAAAGGCACAGCCTGGCGCTGCATGTTTGAGCCCATCAGTGCCCTATTAGCATCATCATGCTCAAGAAAAGGTATGAGTGAAGTAGTGACACTAAAAACCTGCTTCGGTGAAACATCCATGAAATCTATCTTATCAGCAGGTTCCTTAAGATATTTGCCTCCTCTTATGACACCGATTCTATCTTCAATGAATTCGTTCATCTGATTAAGTAAAGCATTAGCCTGAGCAATCGCATAGCGCTCTTCTTCATCGGCAGTCAAATAGACAATCTGTTCAGAGACAAAAGGAACAACTTTTACGGCCTTAATAGACAAAGAGGCTATTTTTTTAGCAATCTCTTTAGTAATCAGGGTTCTTTTCGAGGCTACGACAATTTTTCTCGCGTTAGTCACATCCTCAGAGACCGTTCTATTTATCAGGCTTTCAACTTTGTTAGGCACCTCGTGGATGACCTTGCGGTAAGGTGTCTGTATAAAACCATAGTCATTAATCGACGCATAAGTAGCCAGAGAACCGATAAGACCGATATTCGGCCCCTCTGGTGTTTCTATAGGGCAGATTTTTCCATAATGAGATTGGTGCACATCACGGACATCGAACCCAGCACGCTCACGGGACAGCCCGCCCGGCCCCATTGCCGAAAGGCGGCGCTTATGAGTCAGTTCAGCCAGGGGATTGGTTTGGTCCATAAATTGTGAGAGCTGCGAACCGCCAAAAAACTCCCTCATCGCGGCAACTATAGGGCGATTATTAATTAAAGTTGCGGGGGTAGCAGCTTCAGGACCAACAATGCTCATGCGTTCCTTAATTGCCCTTTCTAAACGTAGCAACCCAATACGAAACTGGTTCTGTATAAGGTTCCCTACCGTACGTACTCTTCGATTACGCAGGTGGTCAATGTCATCAGGCTCTTCCCTGCCATTATTGACCTTAATAATACGCCGTACTATTTCAATAAAATCTTCCTTTGTTAAACAGCGGAAACTTTCATCAATCTCAAGACCTAATCTACTGTTGAGCTTGTATCGCCCAACTCTGCCCAAATCATAACGCCTGGGATTGAAGAAGAGATTATTTAGCAGGGTTTGCGCATTTTCACGAGTAGGCGGCTCACCAGGACGCAAACGTTTATAGATATCAATCAGAGCTTTCTCTTTGGTGCTGACTGATGGCTCTTTTTCCATCGTTGACTTTATAAAGGTATGTTCTGGCGAGGTTTCCACATCCCGGAAAAGCTCCAGCAGTTCGCTATCGTTGTCATAGCCAATGGCACGAAGTAAAATCGCTACAGGGATCTTTCTCTTACCATCTACTTTTACAAAAATCACATCCCTGTTGGACGTTTCAAACTCCAGCCAGGCACCATGCTCGGGGATCAACTTGGCAGCACATAGCTCACGCCCGGTAGCCGTATCCTGTTGTAGACTGAAATAAATACCCGGGGAACGAAGTAACTGATTAACCACCACCCTCTCGGCACCACTGATTACAAAAGTGCCTTTCTCTGTCATGATAGGGATATCACCGAAAAATATCTCCTGCTCCTGAATCTCCCCCGGTTCTTTAACTATCAACCTGGCTCTAACATAGAGAGGAGCTGAATATGTAATATCACGTTGCCGACATTGTTCAACTGAGTACTGAGGCTGACGAAACTCATAACCAACGAAATGCAACTCTAACCGCGTCCCGGTGAAGTCATGAATTGGGGAAACCTCTTGGAAAAGCTCCCTTAAACCCTCCTCTTGAAACCAACGAAAGGAATCAAGCTGAACCTTAATAAGATTAGGGATCTCTAAGACCTCTGGTAATTTAGCGAAGGATTTTCTCTTCTTCGTATCATTGCTCCGTTTTTCAGGCACTAAAGAAATAGACATAGCTCTCCTATCAGAAACTAAGACAAACGCATAAAAAGTGGCACTTTAACCAAGAAATAGATTGTACTCAGGGATTTTAATTGGGGAAAAGGTTATCAATAGGCAGCCCAAAAAGCATTTCAATACAGCAAACGAAAATTATAACACCGAATTCTCTTTTTGTCAAGAGCATTTGAACCGATTTTCACAAAATATTAAGGTTTTTGTCTCAAAACCCCTTTTAAAACAACCTCACCCTCGTTCAGCATCGCCAAGACAAATTGCCTTAGACATGAATTATAGATTACAATTAACAAATCATAGCACCACAAAGTGCAAATGACAATGGAGGCAAATCAAGTAATGGTTAATAACAATTTCGATAAGTTCAAAGGTTCGCATGATTATGTTACTTCCGAAGCCCTAAGAGATGCGGTTAATGTGACCATAGCCTTAAAAAGGCCTTTGCTAGTCAGAGGCGAACCAGGAACGGGCAAAACACTACTGGCCCACAGTATTTCCAAAGGCATAGGCAAGAAGCTCATCGTCTGGAACGTAAAATCAACTACCAAAGCCCAAGAAGGCCTTTATGTTTATGATACTGTCCAAAGGCTGAACGATAGCCGCTTCGGGGATAAAGATATATCAGACATCAAACAATATATAAAGCTTGGTAAATTGGGGGAGGCCTTTGCCTACAAAGAGGAAATTGTGCTCCTAATCGACGAGATAGATAAAGCCGACATCGAATTTCCTAACGACTTGCTCAACGAGCTGGACGAGATGAGCTTTTATATCCCTGAGACAGGCGAGACAATTGTTGCCGCTCATCGACCCATAGTAGTCATAACCAGCAATGCTGAAAAGGAGCTTCCTGATGCCTTCCTACGGCGCTGCATATTTCATTACATTGAATTTCCTGACCCCGCGCTCATGGAGGAAATAGTAAAGGTGCATTTCCCCGACATCAGGGATAATCTACTTCATCAGGCTCTGACAACATTCTACTCGATTAGAAAGATTGGCGATTTCCGCAAGAAACCATCGACAAGCGAGCTTATAGACTGGATTCGTGTTCTTATCGCCAGCAGTACACCCGATGAGGTTATACCCACTGAGATTCCCTTCGCCGGCACACTGTTGAAGAAAGAAACAGACTATGCCTATTTCGTAAATACCTATATGAAAAAGACGCGAACCACAAAGACCGCGGACGGCTACTAGGCACACATTAAACAGACACTCTTATGTTTACCAGCTTTTTTTACACCCTACGAGATAGAAAGGTACCCGTCTCAATCACAGAATGGATGACCCTTATGGAAGCCCTATCCAAGGGCTACATCTCCAGTCTGAGCGATTTCTATTATCTCGCCCGGGCTATACTGGTCAAAAGTGAGGCTTACTTCGACCACTATGATGTTGCCTTCCAAGAATATTTCAAAGGTATAAAAGCCCCGCCGGAAATTTCAGAGGAAATCCTTAATTGGCTTAAAGACCCCTTCAACAGGATGTTCCTTAACGAAGAGGAAAGAGCATTGCTGGATAAAATGGATTTGAATGAACTGCTTGAGGAGCTTGAAAAAAGACTCCGTGAACAAACAGAACAACACGACGGTGGTGCCTATTGGATTGGCAGAGGAGGTGTCTCTCCTTTCGGCCATTCGGGGCAACACCCGGCCGGCTTCAGGATTGGTGGTGGTGGAGGCGGCAGGAGTGCCATTCAAATTGCCGAACAAAGACAATTTCGCAACTACCGCCATGACCTAACTCTAGATATTCGCCAAATTGAGTTAGCCCTAAAGGGGCTACGACAGTTGAACCGTACCGGACCAGAAGACGAACTGGATTTGGACAAAACGATCGACGCTACTGCCAAGAACGCCGGCGACATCGACCTAATCTGGAGACGAAGCCGAAAAAATAAAGTGAAGCTGCTTCTACTTATGGACGTCGGAGGCTCCATGGACCCCTTCGCTCATCTCTGCAGCCTGCTTTTCTCGGCTGCTCACCACAGCACACACTTCAAGGATTTCCAATACTATTATTTCCACAACTGCATCTACGACTATGTTTATAATGATGTCCAACGCTGGGACACAATAAGCACCGACCATCTATTGCAAACCATGGAACCAGATTATAAAGTGATATTAATAGGGGATGCCTGGATGGCGCCATCGGAGCTAAACAGTACCTACGGTGCCATCTACTACTATGAAAGAAACTATAAGGCAGGCATAGTTCGCCTTAAACAAATCGCTGATCATTTCAGCCATTGTGTTTGGCTAAACCCCGAGCCAGCCAGCCACTGGAACGAATCTACCATCGCGATGATTAGAAAAATTTTCCCCATGTTTGAGCTAACCATCGAAGGTCTTCATCAAGCGGTTAAAAAACTAATCGTCAAGCGTTGACAGCCCTTAAAGCAGTTTCGTAAATCCATGTATAGACAAGGGGAATGACCTAAGGGTATAATCACCCCCATGTCCCCACAGCCTAAAGTTCTAATTCCACAGGACAAAATTAGGCAGGCTGTAGCCAAGCTGGCTGCTGAAATCAGGCGGGATTACCAAGGCAAGCAACCTCTATTTATCGGCATTCTCAAAGGCTCCTTTGTCTTTATGGCTGACCTGGTTCGTGAGCTCGGCTTGCCTGTAGAGGTTGACTTCGTCAAACTCTCAAGTTATGGCTCAGGTACGAAGACTTCAGGCAAGGTAAAGATAGTACAAGGCTTGAAGACACCGATAAAGGGTAGGGATGTGTTAGTAGTCGAAGACATAGTTGATACCGGATTGACTGTTTCCTTCTTAATGGACTACCTGCGGAAGAAAAAACCGGCATCCTTAAGGCTTTGCGCTCTGGCTGACAAACCAGCACGCCATAAGGTTCCGGTGACCATCGATTATCGGGGTTTCAGCGTGCCCGACAAGTTTATAGTCGGCTATGGGATTGATTGGAATGAGAAGTTTCGCCACCTGAGAGATATATGTTACATAGATTAATTTGCGGAAGGAGCAGTATATGAGCCTGGCTAAACTGATTTCAGTTGCTCGTGGGGATGCCCCGGCAGACTTGCTGCTCAAAAACGCTAAAATAATAAACACTTTCGTCGGCATTATAGAAGAAGGTAATGTAGCTATATGTGGCGACAGAGTTGCCGGAATCGGCAATTACCAAAAGGCTAAAAAAACAATCGACCTGAATGGCAGCTATTTAGCACCGGGACTAATAGACGGTCACACTCATATAGAGAGCTCCATGCTCCATCCCGCCCAGTATGCCCAGGCTGTAGTTCCCAGAGGTACTTCAGCTCTAGTCACAGACCTTCATGAAATAACCAACGTGTGCGGTCTGGAAGGTATAAAGTTCGTTATGAACTGGGCGCAGAAGCTACCTATCGACATGTTCTTCATGGCTCCTTCCTGTGTACCTGCTACCCACATGGAAACCAGCGGAGCCGAAATCAAAGCCCAGGATATCAAAAAAATACTCAAAATGAAGAACGTTATTGGACTCGGCGAGATGATGAACTTCCCCGGGGTTATCTCCGGCAATAAACAAGTTCTGAGCAAGATAACCGCTGCTCAAGGCAAAATTATTGACGGGCATGCGCCGGCTGTTACCAACAAGCATTTGAATGCTTACTTATCCGCCGGCATTCAATCAGACCATGAATCGACCACCACAGAGGAAGGTAGGGAGAAACTGAGGAGAGGAATGTATTTAATGATACGCGAAGGCTCCTCAGAGAAAAACCTGAATGCTCTTTTACCACTGGTAAATACCAAGACGTTTAAAAGATGTTTTTTTGTTGTCGATGACCGTAGTTGCTCCGACCTGCTCCGTGAAGGTGACATTGATGCGGTAGTCAGAAAGGCAATACAAAGCGGACTTGAGCCAATGCGAGCAATACAACTGGCAACAATCAATACCGCTGAATATTTCAGACTGCCTGACCGTGGAGGCATTGCCCCTGGCTATATCGCTAATCTCATTACCATCACCGACCTCCCAAAGCTACAAATAAACATGGTATTTTACAAAGGCGACTTGGTAGCTAAAGGAGGCAGTTATCTTCCGCCATCCACCAAAGCTTCCACTAAAGAGCTCACCGATACCGTCCATATCAAGTCCTTCGGCATAGAGGCACTGAAATTAACCGCACGCGGGGAAAGCTGGCCAGTTATTGAAATCATCCCCGGTCAGATTGTCACTAAAAAAAGAATCGAGCGGGTAAAAGTCAAAGATGGTGCTGTTTCACCTGATCTGGAGGAAGATATATTGAAGCTGGTAGTCGTGGAAAGACACAAGGCAAGCGGCAATATCGGCCTGGGACTGGTCAAAGGCTTTGGGTTAAAACGGGGTGCGCTGGCCTCGTCAATAGCTCACGACTCTCACAATATAGTAGCTGTGGGCACAAACGACCCTGACATCTTAACAGCCATTAAAGAGATTGATAGGTTGCATGGTGGGTTAGTGGTGTGTGTTGATGGTAGAATCCTGGCGGCTTTACCTCTGCCTGTTGCCGGTCTGCTTTCACCCGAGCCTTTGGAGGCAGTTGTCAAAATGTTCGAGAAATTGGGGAAAAGTGCATCTGGGTTGGGAAATCTTCCTCTTAATCCCTTTGCTATTCTTTCTTTCGTCGCCTTACCCGTAATCCCCGAACTCAGGTTAACTGATATGGGGTTGGTGGACGTTCTGAAATTCAAACTAATTTAGAAAAGAAGAACTGTTGAAATTGCTAATCGCCAAACTAAAAGAGGACTCTTTCAGATGATACCCAGAACTGCTGCCGGCTTGTTTTATTAAATAAAGAGCTACTTGGCCGGTTTTTTGGTCTTGGCTCGGGTACTCCGTGCCAAGACCCTGATTGCTTCCATCAAGTCCTGACGCCTGCAATCTTTGGTCAGATACCAATTAGCACCGGCATCAAGTGCTGAACCGACATAATCGCCGTAGACGGTTAGAAATAGGACCTTTACATCAGGCAGGCTCCTCTTTATGCGGCGGGTCGCCTCTGTACCATCTATGCCGGGCATGTGGGCATCCATCAGAATGACATCTGGATTTAGTTTTTCCGCTTTCGTCACCGCATCCAAACCATCCACAGCCTCTCCAATCACATCTATGTCAACTTGGGGCTCAAGTATGCTCTTAAGTCCCTCCCTGACTACCTCATTGTCATCAACAATCATCACCCTTATCTTTTCCATATTTTATCTCTCCATCTATCAACGCTCGCAACTTGTTCGGCGCGATTCACCTTCTTAATAATCGGCTTGCTCTAAGTTTACCCTCTCAACCCTGTTTCATAATCAGTAAAATGGCTAGTTTCACATATATAAAAAGGTTGACTTTAAAATCAAACTTTTCCCCGATGCCAGGTAGTACTTTAGTATGATATTAAAGGCGGATTATACCTTTCTTAAGAGCCCGAGTTACGGCTTCGGTGCGGTCGTTAACTCCCAGCTTCTGAAAAATATTAGCAATATGCGTCTTAACTGTACTTTGAGCAATATTAAGTTGAGCACTGATCTCTTTATTAGCTGCACCTTTAGCCATAAGCTGCAATATTTCCATCTCTCGCTCTGAAAGCCCCTCGCCAGACGGCTTACGGCGAGATAGCTCAGAGAAACGGTCGAGCAATTTTGACGCCACCACCGGCTGAATAAGTGACTCACCCCGATGAACAGCTCTTATTGCTTTGAATAAATCTTCTCTCGGAGCATCTTTAAGAAGATAGGCACGCGCTCCGGCCTCAATACCACTGAATATATATTCGTCATCGCTGTAGGTGGTCAGGATTATAAATTTAACATCAGGCATCGCCGAACGAATCTGACGCATAGCTTCGACGCCATCCATCTCTGGCATCCTAAGGTCCATAAGGACTACGTCTGGGCTCAATTCTTTAGTTTTACCCACTGCTTCCACTCCATCTCTAGCTTCCCCAACCACATCAAAGTCAACTTCCCTGCTCAACATGGCACACAAACCCTCTCTAACCACCGGATGGTCATCAGCAATAAGAATCTTTATAGCTCCCACTACGAAACCTCCTTGCTGGTAGGGATAACCACTTTAACCAGCGTTCCTTTACCTCTCATGCTTTGTACTTCAAACGTACCTCCTAAGCCTCGAGCACGTTCTTGCATACTTATCAATCCGAAAGTATCCCCCTTTTTCCTGCTACCACTTGGTGTTCGTGGTTTGAAACCAACTCCATTGTCGTTAACAGTCAGCTCTATCGCTGATTCGTCAAATCTCAGATTTACATCCACTTCAGTAGCTTTGGCATGCTTCCTCACGTTGGTCAGAGACTCCTGACAAATACGGAGAAGACCCGCTTCTATCTCAGGTGACAGGTCACACCTCACACCAAAAACATTGAATTTTGCATGCACCCCGACACTCTGACTGAATTTATCCAGCTCCTGTTTAATCGCCTCAACTAAAGGCAGCTGCTCCAAAGCCTGAGGTCGGAGATTCCATACCGACCGCCGGGCTTCAGCCAAGCTTTTTCGAGCCAGGCTCCGGGCCTGGTTCAAATGTCGCTCCGCTTCCGAAGTATCCTCACCCAATGCTTGCTCAGCCGCCTCGAGCTGCAGGATGATACCGCTGAATCCTTGAGCCAGCGTGTCATGAATTTCTCTCGCCATGCGGTTCCGTTCCTCCATCACCGCTATTTGACGTGTCTCATCATAAAGACGAGCATTTTCTATAGCCACAGCCAACTGGTCAGCCAGTGTCTGGGCGGTATATAAATCAGCTTCGTTAAAAGCATCAACTTCAATGCTCTCGATATCCAAAACTCCAAGGACCTTGTTCCCAATCTTGACAGGGACGGCAAGCTCAGACTTGGTCTCTCTCAAGGCGTCGACAGCACGATATCTGGGATCCTCAATTACATCATTTGCCAGAATCGGCTCACCGGCCTGAGCCACCCAACCAACTATACTATCCTCATCGACTCCCAGTGGTACCCCAACTGGTATGATCCCCTTCTGTCCGCTCAGGCACAGCGCCTTAAGCGCCAGCGTCCCGGAGTCAGGCTCCATGAGAAAGATGTTGACATTGTAATAGTGAAAAGTCTCTCGGAGCAGGTTGCCTACATACGGCAACAACTCGTCGAGCTTCACGACGGAGCTAATTTTACGACCGACCTCGTTTACGGTACGTAACTGCTCCGCCCGCTGTCGCTCTTGCTTGGTTCGCTCCTCGACCTTCTGTTCCAAATCGCTGTAAGACTCTTTTAATGCCTTAGCCATTTCATTAAATTGCTCAGCCAATTGCTGGATTTCATCACCGGTTTCAGCCTTAATGCTATAGTCGAGCTCGCCTCTGGCTATAACTTCAGCACCCTTGGTCAAAGCCTGTATTGGTCGGGTAATCGCTCCTGATAATAGAAATATAACCGCAGCAGCAAGAAGAATCATGCCGCCGAAAACACCAGTTAAAATCCACTGTGCCCTATCCACTTCCGCATTTATGGATTGAATAGTATTTTGAACTGTGGCAATTATATCAGCTTCCAATCCTTCGGCAGGGGCTGAGAACTCATCAATATATGTAGCTGCGGCTACTACAAGATTCGTATTTTCCACAGGTATACAATACATATATTTCTGCCGGAGTTCCCCATTTTCATCTTCCCAGTCGTAATAGCCTGAGGCTTCCCCATTAAAACTCCTCTCTACAATTGATGCGAAGTAGACAGGTTCGCCGCCTACTTTAAGTAAGTTGCTACCTACCATGTTAGGGTCGGTACTGAAATAGACCGTGCCGGTATTATCGTAAACCATCGTATTTCCAGTTTGCCCTACACTTTGCACCGCTATGCTCGCCAGCTCCTTATTATCTTTAAGTTCAGAAGGGGTTAAGCCCGGACGAAACCGAATGAATATCTCCATCTCATTGGCAACGTTCAACGCCCGACGCTGTATCAATCTCCTGCCCAGGTCTTCCAACGAAGCAATGCTCTGACGCGCCACATCCTCTCCCATGGTAGTGCTGTTCGTTGTGACAATGGCGCTGACCTGATATATGGTACGAAACGCCACTGAGCTGGTAATACCTAGCGAGATAAAAGACAAAGCCAGGAAAAAGATCAGGATTTTAGACCTTAAGCCAAACTTTAACTTCATCTTAAACTCCAACCTCCACATTTCCTCGCCGGCAGTCCGGTAGCCGGGTCGACATCTCCATATGCCTGCACACCCAGACGAAGGTCAGCAAAATGAAAACCTCTCATCACTCAGAAGCTTCAGCTGTTTTTGTCGTCCACAGAGGTTGGCTGGCAAAAGATTCGCCACTCAGCTTAGCCTGCAAAGTTTTCACCAAATCATCTATCGGTAACCTGATTTGCGCCATGCTATCTCGTTCTCGAATAGTAGCTTGATTGTCTTCCAGCGACTGGAAATCGATAGTAACACAAAACGGAGTGCCGATTTCATCCTGGCGGCGATAACGCCGACCTATACTTTGGGCGTCATCATACTGAGTCATAAAATAGCGGCGAATTTTAGTATAGACGTCTCTGGCTAAGGGCGCCAGCTTCTCATTCCTGCTCAAAGGCAGAATGGCCACTTTAATTGGAGCTAGCTCAGGATTGAAATGCAAAACCACCCTGGTTTCACCTTCAGCCAGTTCCTCATCATAAGCATTGATAAGGAAAGCCAGCGCCGAACGGTCAACTCCAGCCGAGGGCTCGATGACATAGGGTGTATAACGCTCCCCGGTCTCCTCATCGAAGTAGCTCAAGGCTTTTCCACTATGCTTAGCATGTTGTACCAGGTCATAGTCACCCCGGTTGGCAATGCCTTCAAGCTCCGCCCAACCCATAGGGAAAAGATATTCAATATCGTAGCAGTCCTTGGCATAATGAGCCAGCTCTTCATTACCATGCCTACGGAGATGCAGACTTTCCTCCTTTATGCCCAGCTTTAAATACCAACTAAAACGCTCCTTCACCCAGTAATTGAACCACTCTTCATCACTGCCCGGCTTGACAAAGTACTCTATCTCCATCTGCTCAAATTCTCTGGTTCTGAAGATAAAATTCCCGGTGGTGATTTCATTACGAAAGGACTTGCCTATTTGTGCAATACCGAAAGGCAGTTTTTTCCTGGAAGTTGCTAACACGTTATCGAAGTTTACAAATATACCCTGAGCCGTCTCCGGACGCAGATAAACAACGCTAGCCTCATCTTCCACCGGCCCCATGAAAGTCTTGAACATCAAGTTGAACAGCTTTGGTTCGGTTAGCTCACCGCCGCAATCAGGACAGCTGCCGCGGTCAAAATCAGTAGCCCTCCATCTCAAGTGACAAGCCTTGCATTCTACCAAGGGGTCGGAAAAACCCTCCACATGTCCGCTAGCAATCCATGTCTGAGGATGCATCATTATGCTGGCATCTATACCAACCATGTCATCCCGCTCTCGAACTACTGCCCGCCACCAGGCGTCCTTGATATTCTTCTTCAGCTCCACTCCCAACGGCCCGTAGTCCCAGCAGCTCCCCAAGCCTCCGTAGATTTCACTGCTGGGAAATATAAAGCCCCGGCGCTTACACAATGAGACGATTTTATCCATATCTACTTTGCTTGTTTTATCAGGCACTTTTTCCTCCTAGGAGCTTCTCAAAGCTTACCAACTTTGCTCACAAGTGTCAAAAGACCACCAATCCTAATTTTAGTAGAATTAAAAGCAATATAAAATGTTGCTAGACTGTGAATATCAGCTTGACCGGAGCTAAACCATGATGTTACTGAAAACGTTATACACTTGAAAAGCAACCTCAACCGCCGTACCATATTTAAAGATGAAGATAGCAAACAAATACACAATATTATTAATCCTATGCGTTTTGTTGCTGGCTGTGGCGAACATTAATTGTCTAAACCCACCCATAACACCCCCATCCACACCTGAGCCACCTGAACCTCCTCCTCAAGACGCCACCCCACCAGAGACTATAATCACCAAGGCCCCTGAAGAAACAATCGACTATAACGAGGTAACCTTCGAATGGACTGGGAGCGATAACATTACACCAACCGCCAAGCTAACCTTCTCGTATTCTCTGGAAGGATACGACACCTATTATTCTCCATTCAGCGCTGACACCACAAAGACTTATACCGACTTATCTGACGGCACCTATACATTTTATGTCAAATCAAGAGATGAAGCCGGCAACATAGACGCCACCCCGGCAAGTTTCAAATTCACTATAGCTACGACCCCACCAAAAGAACAGCCGCCTGAAGGCACACCTGCCGTCAGCACCTTGCTCATAGTTCCAGGAAGTGATGTCAGCCACATCGCCGTTGCCTACGACAACACCGTTTATGCCCTCGATTCTCCCCATGCCAAACTTTATAAATCGGACCATGGTGGCATCGGCTGGACTGACATATCAAGTGGTCTTGGCGCCGCAGCACCCTGGACTGAACTGGCCATAGCCCCGGATGACCCCGGAATCGTAGCCGTAGTCACCAATGCCGGTACCGAGGTCTATCTATCGACCGACGGAGGCGCCAAATTCGCCGCCACCGGACTGGCTGGCAAGTTAGGTGGCGGTGAGCGAGTCAGATGCCTCGCCATCTCACCAGGTTATGGTCGTCGGGACATATCTGTAGGCACGTCCACCGGCAGTGGTAACGGCAGGATACTGATAAACGTAGTTAATGGATTCCCCAGCGGCTGGCAGGATATGAGCACCGGTGCTGCCGGCTGGTCAAATGCCGACATATTTGCCATTGAGTATTCACCGGGATTCGACGCTGACGGCACACTTCTGGCCATCGCCGCCACTGCTCCACCAACTGATGACACCTATCTCTATATCGGCATCAGAGACCTCGGTGGAAATACCACAACCTGGAACGGTTTTGCAGGCTATCCCGTGGAAATCTGCCAATCAGGTCAAGACACCCCAGGAACACCGCTGACTTATGCCGACTTAGCTTTGCCCTCGGATTACTCCGGCAGTCGTCCTTCACACCGCCATGTCTATGCCTGCTGGAGCGACACCGGTGGCAATCCTGATGATGACGTTTACCGTTTGGATGACACCGCCTGCTACCGGCTTATGGTTCGCAACATCATCTGCAGCCTGGCACATTACGGCATGTTCAGCCGGGGCAAGCTGCTGGCGGGAGCTGCCGTGTCCTCAGTAACGGATATTTTCCAAGGCCCTCAGGTTTACTGCACCTTCAATCCGCAAGCAACATGCCCCACCTGGCAAAGCAGTCTGAAACCACCCACCGGCCCCGGACAGGCAAGAGTAGCCTGGTCTCCTGACGGCAAAGAAGCCTATTGCGGCACCAGCTCTGCCGGTGGCGGCAGCCATGACCAGAGCGCTTTCTCCATAAGCAGAAATGACGGCCTCACCTGGAATCAGACAGGCTTGATTGACCTCTAGTTTGACACCTCAGGTCGCTTTCTCCTACAATTTCAATTCGGCATGATTAAAGCAGTTTTCTTTGACTTCTATAACACCTTGGCCACTCACCACCCACCACGGGAAGAGGCGTGGGTCAATGCCTGCCGCGAGATGGGCATCGAGATAGAAGCAAAAGCACTCTTTGATTCCCTGCCGGCAGCAGATATGTACTGGCGAAACGAGGATTCCCGTTCGCCGATAGACAAGAGACCTCTGGAGGAGAAAATCGATTTTTACGCCAGATATGCAACCATGATAATGCAAGGAGCCGGAATAGAAATCAGCCGTGACACAGCACTTCAGCTATTGGCAAAAATCCAACAGCATAAATGGGAATTCAAAATTTATGACGATACCTTACCTATCTTAAAAGAGCTCAAGAAACGCGGACTTACCATAGGGCTGGTATCTAATGTCGTCAAGGATATGGAACCAACATATACCCAGCTAGGCATACAACCATACCTCGATTTTAAGGTAACCTCCTCCGAAGTAGGCTGCGACAAGCCCCAACCGGAGATATTCATGGCTGCGCTTGAGAAAGCCCAGGTCAAGCCGGAGGAATCGATATTTGTCGGTGACCAGTACCACCTTGACATTGTCGGCGCCCGGGGCGTCGGCATCAAGGGCTTGCTCATCGACCGCAATGATTATTCACCTGAAATCACCGACTGCCCTCGAATCCATAGCCTCACCGAAATCACCCAGTACATCTAGCTTGATAGTGAGCCCCCTTTTGGCTTAACATTGGTAACAGGTCACCATTGCTTTGAGGACTCAGGACATTTTGATTCAGGTGGTAAATAGTTGACCGAGCATACTCATCATGCCCAGCCTGTGGGCAACAAACTGAAAGTCGGCATTATTCTCACCGGCTTCATTCTGGTGGCAGAAGTGGCTGGTGGACTCATATCCAACAGCCTGGCTTTACTTAGCGATGCCGGCCACGTATTTGCTGATATCTTGGCGTTATCCCTAAGCTGGTATGGGGTTAGGCAGGCTGAACGTCCTCCCAGCAAACGAATGACGTTCGGCTATCACCGGGTGGGAGTGATAGTAGCTATCGTCAACGCCGTCAGCATCTTCGCTATTGCAGCCTTTATTTTCTACGAGGCATACCAACGCTTTCAACAGCCACCGGAGATCAACAGCCTGCTGATGCTGCTCGTAGCTATCGTGGGGCTGGCGGTTAATGCTTTCGTCGCCTTCTGGTTGCGCCGGGAACAGCATGGTAATCTAAATGTGCGCAGCGCCTTCTGGCACGCCCTGGGTGATGCTCTGGCATCAATCGGGATAATCATCGGAGGAATCATCATACTTCTAACCGGATGGTTCGTGGTGGACCCGATTATCAGCGTGCTTATAGGTTTAGTCATTATCCTGGCCGCCTGGCGCATATTGAGAGAAGGTTTCAGAGTCCTCTACGCCCGGACATGTGGATATCACCGAGATGGTAAATGCTTTAAACCGATTGCCCGGCGTAAAGGATGTCCACGATGTCCATGTATGGAGCATCTCGCCGGAGCTGCATGCCATGAGCTGTCATGTGCTTATCGATGACCTCTCTACTGCTCAAGCCGCCGGCATCCGCCAGAAAATCGAAGACGTGCTGCGAGAGCGATTCCATATAAAGCACACCACTGTACAGATGGAATGCCAGCAATGCGACGCCAACGACATTCTCTGCACTTTGACTTATGGGCAGGCACATAAAGCGGACAGTGACCGGACAGAGGATAAATAATTTCCGGCGAGAACTACAACCGGAGCTACTGACCTACCGCAGCATGGCTACGTAGCTTTTCAGCGGCACTCCGAGTGAATCAGCCACCGGCCGGCACTTCGCCCTTAAACAGTAGAAAACTTTGTCTTCCGACGGCAGTTCGGACAGAGACTCATAGTAGCCCATGCCTTTGGCAAAGATAAAGTCTGCGGAATCGAACTCGCGCTTGAACTCCGCCGAAGCCTGAGAGAAATCTATACCCGGAGTAGCTGTGCCGGTGTTTATTATCTCACCCAGCTCGGCTTCAAGCCCGGTGCACCTGATATCCTCCAGCGTAACATCATCCTGGACCGGCAAAGCTTTAACTACATAGGCAACAGAGGCCCGCTGCCTCATCCATCTGAGAAGTGGCAAATCGAAAAACGCCTCACCCGCATTATCCGCCAGATACAGAACCCTTTTGGCGTTCTTAAGCCTGGCTTCGAACCGCTCAGAATCATCGATGACAAAATCCGCCCGCCCTTTCATTTCTCTCTCTATGCCATCAATAGGTCTGAAGAAATCTATGGTATTCCCCACGGCGGCAAACCTGAGGCAACTGGCAAAGTCCTCATGTTTAAGCTTTAACGCCTGTGACAGCTCTCTGGAAACTGCAATCTCCTTATCTTTCATCTTCCGGTAAGGGTCAGGGTTTCCGGTTATTTTCTTTACGGCATGATGAATTTTAGTGGCAACAACAATGGTTACACCATCCACAGAGAAATCGTTGTCAAGTATCTTAAGGCTCTCTGCTATGGCTCTGGCTTTAGCCGGCTCATCATCCGTTGCCAGCCCTGCAGCCTGATAAGCCAGTTTTTGCAGGCATTCATAACAATACTTCGAGGCTTTCATTTAAAAAACGAAGCGCCGGACAGATTATATCAGACTAAACTGGTAACCTATCGGTTTAGCAGCCATACCGATTCATTGAGAACCGCCGCAAAGGTTACCCAGAGCAGATAGGGCAACATAAGCACACC
>Ga0299915_10000509_pt1 | contig 29144 bp, 32 predicted proteins | sample RVTome_13_FD_200263 | JGI IMG/M metagenome (GOLD analysis project Ga0299915, IMG submission 200263) | Soil microbial communities from uranium-contaminated site in the Upper Colorado River Basin, Wyoming, United States - RVT92D227 (version 2) ...
TATAGACTTCCGGAACTCTCAATGGGAATGACAAATGATTTTGAGGCTGCGATCCTTGAAGGTGCGACAATGGTGAGGATTGGGACAGGGATTTTTGGCGAAAGGAGATGAGATGGTAATCGGTTTTATAGGTGGTGGTAATATGGCCGAGGCAATGATAAAGGGAATAGTCCAAAGCGGTTTGAAGGATATCATTGTATCTGAGCCAAGGGATGATCGAAGGGCATATCTCGAAAAAACTTATGGAATAAAGGTCTCTCCCGATAATAGAGAAATTGTCAGGAACAGCCATATTATCATCCTTGCGGTGAAGCCGCAGAATATGGACGATGTTACAGCTGGAATCACTGACTTGATCTCGAATGACAAGATAATAATATCGATAGCTGCCGGTATAACGTTATCATATCTCTCATCAAGGCTCAACAAGACGTCAAAGATAATCCGCGTTATGCCCAACACCCCTGCCCTGGTTCAGGAAGGGATGTCTGTCCTGTCAATGTTTGAATGCATAGCTGATAAGGAAATGGTTTTCATACGGGATATTTTCATGTCTATCGGGAAAGTTCTGGTACTCCCTGAAAAATATATGGATGCTGTAACTGCCCTTTCAGGAAGCGGCCCCGCATTCATAGCATTGTTTGTCGAGAGTATGATAGAGGCAGGCGTTGCCGTTGGGCTCAGCAGGGAAAACGCTGCGGAACTTGCCATACAGACATTGATAGGTACTGCAAAGCTTCTTGAAACAGGCATGCCGCCTGACAAGCTCAGGGAAATGGTCACATCACCGGGTGGGACTACAGCTGCGGGTCTCGGGGTTTTTGAACAAAAAGGACTGAAAAATATTGTCACTGCTGTCATTGAGGCAGCAAGAGACAGATCAAAGGAACTCGGGAGAAAAGAATAATGTTTATATTTGCAAATTTATTAATTGCCATAGCTTCCATTGCTAATATTCTGCTTACGCTCTATATGTGGATAGTCATTATTTCTGCCCTGATAAGCTGGGTTAATCCTGATCCATATAATCCCATAGTCAGGTTCCTGCATGCTGTTACAGATCCCGTTTTAAAACCTATCAGGAAGGTAATCGGTTACAGGTTGGGTATTATCGATATATCCCCCATGGTTGTTATACTCGGCATCTTGTTTGTAAAGTATTTTCTTATACAGTCTTTAATAGAGTTTGCCTATAGATTGAAAGGAGGCATTTAATTATGAGAATAACACCACTTGATATCCAGCAGAAACAGTTCCCGATGAAGTTCAGGGGGTTTGATGTTGAAGAGGTCTATGCTTTTCTCGAAATAATCAGGGAAGAGATGGAAGACCTGCTTAGGGAGAATGCATCACTCAAGGAAAATGTACAGAGGCTGGAAAGTCAAATTAAAGAACACAGGGATATGGAGACCGCACTGCGGGAAACTCTTTTGACCGCTCAGGAGATGGTCGAGGACTACAAGACAAACGCGAGAAAAGAAGCAGAACTCGTTGTGAAAGAGGCTGAACTCAAGGCAGATGCTGTTCTCAAAGAGGCACAGGAGAAGGTCATAAAAATTCACGAGGATATTGTTGATCTGAAAGGAATCAGGCGGCACTTCAAGGAAGAGATAAAAAGGCTGGTTGAGAGCCATCTGAAAATGCTTGAGTTTGACAGGGAAAGGGAGGAGGAAGAGGGAGGCATGAAGGAAGAATGAAGTATAGTGCCCTCAAGGGCGTTCACGACATCTACCCGCCTGACATTCTTACATGGCAGAAAGTCGAGAAAGCTGCAAAGGATATATTCACCGTTTACGGTTTCCAGGAATTAAGGGCACCGATCATAGAGTCCACGGATATCTTTATCAGAAGCATCGGTGAAACTACCGATATTGTGGAAAAGGAGATGTACTCATTTTCCGATAAGGCCGGAAGGCATATTACCCTCCGCCCGGAGGGCACAGCACCCGTTGTAAGATGCTATGTCGAAAACCATCTGTATAATCTTCCTGCGCCGCAGAAATTTTTCTACTCGGGTCCCATGTTCAGATATGAGAGGCCCCAGGCAGGCCGTTTCAGGCAGTTCTTCCAGATAGGGGCTGAAGCCTTTGGTGTTGGAGAGCCGAAGATCGATGCAGAGATACTCTCAATGCTCAAACTTTTTTTCGAGAGGCTTGGGCTGAAAGGTCTTAATTTTGAGGTGAATTCGATCGGCTGTGAACAATGCAGGCCCGGATACAGGAAAGCCCTCCTGAATTTCTTTTCAGATCGTCTTGAAGGTTTCTGCCCTGACTGCAAGAGGCGGAATGAACAAAACCCTCTCAGGATACTCGACTGCAAAGTTGACGCATGCATTAAACTGAGAGATGGGGCACCCCATGTTACGGACTACCTGTGCGGTGAATGCAGGGAACATTTCACCGCCTTCCAGTCGTTCCTGATAATGCTCAATATACCGCATGTCGTAAACCCTAACATGGTCAGGGGTCTTGATTACTACACGAGGACAACCTTTGAGGTTACCTGTGAACATCTCGGTGCTCAAAATGCCGTGGCTGCAGGCGGACGCTATGACAGGCTGGTCGAAGATTTTGGAGGCCCTCCGACGCCTGCGATCGGTTTTGCAATCGGCATGGAAAGAATTACATCACTTGTCAGGTCATCCGGCACCGACAGCATCCCTGCTCCATTTGTCTTTATTGCCACGATAGGAGAATCTGCAGGAAAAGAAGGCCTGATTATCGCAAACAGGCTCAGAGAAGAGGGGATATGGGCTGAACTTGGCTATACCGGCAACTCTTTAAAGAGCCAGTTAAGAAGGGCTGACAGATTATCTGCTGACTATGTTCTGATCATAGGCGATGATGAAATCAATTCCGGCCGGCTGAAGTGGAAGCGTCTCTCTGACGGAACACAGGGCGAAATACCGTCAAGCGATGTTTACAGTTTCTTTAAATAGCATACCTTTAGATTCTCTGCAGAAAAGTGGATTTCATGCATATCATTTTGTTCTTAAGGATGCTTATTTCTCCATCTTTCTGTAATTTATCAAGTATCCTTGTGACAGTCTCCCTTGACAATCCAGCCATTTCTGCAATCTCCTGATGAGTCAGTTTCAGATTCAGTACAATGCCATCAGAAGTCGCGCTTCCATTTTTGTGAGAAAGCGTAAGAAACAACAACTTTACTCTGTCTGAAGCGTTCTTGGCATTCAGCATATATATCCTCTCCCATGATTCACGAAGCCGGGAGCAGAATATATGCAGCATCTTCTCGAGCACCTTACTCTGGGTAACCAGCAATGAGTAGAAATCTTTTTTGGCAATGAAGGCAATAAGCGAGTCTTCCTGTGTTTGAACTGTTGCAGGAGATGTTTTGCCGTCAATGAGGGATACTTCCCCGAAGAAATCATCGGATTTATGCACTGCAAGAATTATCTCTTTTCCGTCTTCGGTCGTCTGGATTACCTTCACTTTTCCGAATAAGATGATGTACATATATTCACTCGTGTCTTCTTCGCGCAAAACGACTTCATTCTTCTTGAATTCTTCAATGGTAATCCTGGTACCGATCCTGCTCAGTTCCTCATCTGTGAGTGAAGAAAAAAGCTGTATATTCTTCAGGAAGTCAATTTTGATATTTTCTGTCATCATTTACCGGTGTATCTGACAGTAAAGGTTTTGTTCCCCCGTATACATAGTATACCTTATACAGAAACAATCGTATATAAAGCATACGATGAATATACAATTTTTTCAAATCGACAGACAGTAACAGGGACTATCGAGGAATCCTGTAAATATTTTCGGAATTCAGAAAACGATTGAAGGGGAATTTGGAGGGAAAAAGATATTACACCCAGACATTACCTGCAGGAAATGAATATTTTTTCAACCAATGATATCCAGTTTTCTGACCCTGAACCCTACCCCTAAATCCTCGGCAATCTTTCTGCATTTGTCTATATTTACTCCCTCAAGGGAAACGACCGTAACCTGGACCTGAGGAATATATTTTTTTGCCTCTTTTATAAATTGAATGATTCCTACAAATGCGTTTTTGAATGCAGGCCTGCAGATTTTATCATATGTCTCTTCATTGTGTGCATCGAGGCTTATCGACATGCTGTCAACAAGGCCTTGCAACTCCGGCAGGATATTTTTACCGTGTATCAGGTTTCCGTGGCCGTTTGTATTTATCCTTACCTTGCCGTTGTTCTGTTTTATCCATGTCGAAACATTCTTGACAAGATCAAGCCTTAAAAGAGGTTCACCATAACCGCAGAATACAACCTCCTTATATTGTGCCGGATTACCTATGGCTTTTTCGAGATCTTCCTCAGAGGGTTCATATGCAAGCCTCAGGTTGTAACCTTTCACGTAATCCGAATGGAACCGGATACAGAATGAGCATTTGTTCGTACACCGGTTTGTAATATTGAGATAAAGGTTATCCCTTATCCTGTAAGCTATCTCTCCTTTTCCAGGCGTCTGGCCTATCCTGAAAAGTCGTTTGGCGTTGAGCGTTGTGATCCTTGATATGTCCTCGAGAGAAATACCCCTCAGTTCTGCAATTACCTTAGCCGTATGAACTATATACGAAGGTTCATTCCTTCTCCCCCTGAAAGGTTCGGGAGTCAGATATGGGGCATCAGTCTCAATCAGCAGATAATCATCGGGGATCGCCTTTGCAATTTCTCTTAAGTGTTTCGCTTTCTTGAATGTTACCGGACCTGCTATCGATATATGGAAACTCATGGCCATGGCTCTCTCTGCCATCTCCAGGTCACCTGAAAAACAGTGGAAAACTCCGCTCTTGACCCCTGACTCCTTTACAATATCAAGGGTATCTTTTTTTGCCTCCCTGCTGTGGATGATTACCGGGAGATTGATTTCCTTTGCGAATTGAAGCTGTTTCATAAATACATCGCGCTGTATCTCACGCGGAGAATGATCGTAGTGGTAATCAAGACCTATCTCTCCGATGGCAACAACCTTTGGTTTTGGCTCGGAGTTAGTAACCCCTGCACTTTCAAATCCCCCCTTGCCCCCTTTAGTAAAGGGGGGCAAGGGGGGATTTGTATCTTGTATCTGATATTCTTTTGCCCACGTCTTTATCTGCTCGAAAATTTCTTCTGTGAAATCCTTTGCATCATGGGGATGGAATCCGACTGAAGAATAGATAAAATCGTATTTTTTCGAAAGCTCGAGACCCCCGGTATTGCCTTCCAGATCGGAGCCGATTGTTATTATCGCCTCGATACCTGCATCCCTTGCCCTCTTGATAACCTCTTCTCTATCAGGATTAAATTCATCCATCTCGAGATGGCAGTGGGTGTCTATCATGCGTACTCCTTAAATTTTTTGGCAACCTTTCTTGAGTTAAAGGATATAATGGATTGCTACACTGTATTTTACAGAATCTATTCATTTCACCTATGCCGACATATGAACTTATTTATCTGCTACTTCCCTGCTTTTTTCTACTAATTATTGATCCAAAAAATGTCTATTTATCAACGAAGTTAGTCCTGTTTACTTCTTAATTTACTACTAATTTACTGCTAATTTATGAGAACCCAGCGGGAATATTTATCGCTTCCGATGTTCTTTATGATCTTGTCTCTGTTAGACATTTCAAAAAGTAGGTTATTGATCTTATTTTTTTCTGCCTTTCATCAAGAATATCAGGGAGCTTACTCAAGAGTAACCCGTCTATATCCTGCCTTCTGGCCGAACCGAATTCTCCTTTTTCTTATGATAATCTCCTTTTAAGCATCTCATAAAAATTCTCTCTTTTCCCGATCATGATAATATTGACAATCTTCTTTTCATCATCAACAGTATAGGCAATTCTATAATCAACCTTGTTCTTTCGGAAATGATAGCTTAATACGCCATCAAGATCACCGTAAAGACATCCTCCAATAAAAGGGTTGTCCAGTAACATGTCTAGGTGAGTGCTGTGGATTTCTTTTACTGCAGACTTGTCCAGTTTTTTTAAGTCTGCCTTGACCCTTGGGTGATACGCATCTTTATAAGACATCCCTGAATGTCTCCTCTCTTGTCAGAGGCTTAACTTTCTTTGTTTTGATATCTCGTACACGTCTGGCAATTTCCCGGTCTTCACCCGACAATAAGAGAAGCAACATTTCCTTGTCAGCCTTTTTCAACTTTCTTATAGAATTAGCGATGTCTTCAACCTTCAATTCGACCATTACTCCAACACTCATTTCTTTTACCTCCTTATATAAGTATTTTATTCTAACAAAGCTATGCAATTCATTCGTCGCTTCCCCACACGGTATTTGATGATAAAATTTAATAGTTGCATCATTGATTTTCGATTAATTTTTCAACTTCTCTCTTTGCTTGTTCCAAAAATTCCTTGGCCTTTTTGCGCGCTTCATGAGATTGACGGACTAAATCCATAAATTTTCTGATTAATTAAATCTCTAAGTTAATCCAGTTAGAAAAATCATTATCTCTAAGTTCTTTACTTGTCCTGTCAAAATAAACCCATCTGCCGGTGTAATTTCTTGGGTCTGAATTTGTAACAATCCCGCCAAAGAGATTTTTACCTTTTTTATTTTCAGACTGGATGTAATGAAACAATCCATCAATTTTAGGCCCGGCCAGTTTCTGAGTAAAGCCTGCTTTAGAATCAAACAGCCCAATCCTTCTGTCTTTTAACTTAATGATGAAATCAACGTAAAATGGCTTTTGCTCTCCATTGTCATACGGCACGGCAAAGAAGGTTGCATCTCTATCACCATTTTTAAACCACCATTGTATTTTGTCGGATTTTTCTAAATATTCTATAAATGCCTTTTCTGTTCTCCAACGTCCGTCACTGTAAAAAGGCGTTATAATCGAATTTTTCCTATCTTCCTTAAGATAGTTGCTTCCAAAAGACAGGGATTCCGGCACATTCCAGTTGTCTATAACCCCAAGCTCCGGTTCTCCCCGTACTTTTTTCTCTTCTTCAGTTCCTTCTTTAGTCGCTCGATCTCGGCAAGCAGTTTTTCTTTGGATAAATTATCTTCTTTTTTCATAACCATGTGTTGAGTGTTTCATTGTTTTGAACCGATGACAAATTGTCACCAGTTGATTCCGTTCTTCAAGGGCAAGCTGAAACATGAATTCCTCAGGAAATCGCAGGATATTGCGTTTTACCTGCCTGTTAAGGTGCTTGGTTTCTACTCCATATAGTTCAGCAAGATCCATGTCTATCATAACCTTTTGATTCCTTATTAAAAAAATCCTTTGCTCAATAGTCTCCTGCGGGATCAAATCTTTCATAGCTTATCTTAATAATCCTTTCTCTTTAAAACTAAAAAATCCGGTTTTGGTAATGATTATATGGTCAATAACCTCAATCCCTAAAATTTTACCAGCTTCTATAAATCTTTTTGTAATAGTTAAATCATCCTCCGAAGGTTCAGGGTCACCCGATGGGTGATTATGAGCCAAAACGACTGAATAGGCGTTATGCATTATTGCATCTTTAAATACTTCGCGCGGATGGACTATGCTGGCATTGAGAGAGCCGATAGAGATAGTAGAAATTCCAAGAATTTTATTGCGGGCATTAAGAAGGATAAGCTTGAAATGCTCCTTGGTTTTATCCTTTATACTTGCCCTGATAGCTTTGACAACACTCCGAGGGTCTTTTATGTCAAAATCCTTCAGTTCCGGCTCCAAATCTTTCCTTTTTCCAAGTTCAAAGCATGCCTTAATCTGTACCGCTTTTGCAAAGCCGATGCCTTTTATCTGAGAAAGTTCTTCTATAGTTGCTTCGCTTATTGCTTTGATATTGCCGAATTTTATCAATAATTCCTGTGCAATAGTCATTACAGATTTTTTAGAAACACCACGTCCGATTATTAATGCGAGAAGTTCCTGCGCAGAAAGCGCCTCCGGGCCAAACTGCTTTAGCCTTTCACGTGGCCTTTCTGGCTTTGGAAGATCATGAACAGTAAAAGACGATTCTTTCAACCCTTCTCCTTTCTATTATTAATATCAAGCTTCTTCCAGCCTCGGAGGTTGAAATAACCGACACAGAAGTCAGCACGGTCAGCTAAATTGAGAGTCTCCTGAAGGGCAGAGAGAAGTTGTTGCTCTATATTGTCAAAAATACGCGGCATAGGTTGTTATAATTCTATCATAGGTTGGGTAATTCTGATAAGGTCTACTACAGAGTGATAAGAATGCCTTAAATGCTACGATAAGATTACTTTGTTTTACAGTCTTAATTAGTTGTTAGATAAATCTTTATGCCCCGAATTTCTTGAGTCTTCCAGCGTTTGCAAGTGCCAGAGGCATAAGATGAACAGTGGGGAATATCCCGAACTCACCTTTTAAACACTCCCTCTCGGAAAAAGTCTTGCAGGTATTGCCGAGCACATATGGCGATTTAAGGAGTACGGGTACAGGATGCCAGCTGTGGCTTTTGAGAACTGCTGGTGTTGAATGATCGCCTGTTATGATCACTACATCAGGGTTAAGACTTAATATCTCGGGCAAGGATCTGTCGAATTCTTCTATCTTCGATACCTTGCCCTGGAAGTTTCCATCCTCACCGTAAGAATCAATTTTCTTCACATGCATGAAGAAAAAGTCATAGTCATGATAATTCTTTTTCAGGAAATCAATTTCCTCTTTGATATCCCCCTTCAGGGCAGGAGCTTCCATGCCGATCAGTCGTGCAAGGCCCCGATACATGGGATAAACAGCAATACACAGTGGTTTCAGTCCATAAACTTCATTGAAGTGGGGTATATCGGGCACCTGTGCAAAACCACGAAGCAGGATGAAGTTCGCCTTTGCCTCACCCTTTATGATGTCAGCAATAGTCCCTATTAATTTCTCAACAACCTTTGCAACCTTCTCCGATTCAGGAGTTTCAGGGATAACAGGCAACGGCGACTTACCCTCTTTCTGTGGGTCCGTATCTTTTATTGAATCCGAACCTTTTGCAAGAGGTTCGGGGAATCTGAGCACTACAGCGAATCTGTGTTCCATCCCGGGTGCAAAGATTACCTCTATATTATCTATCTTCTGTATCTTCGCCTGAAGTCTCTCTGTTATCTTCCTGCTTTCCTCTGTAGGTATCCTTCCGGCGCGTCTGTCTTTTATAATGCCATTTTCGATCGTTGCATAATTTACCCGTATTGCGATATCCGTCTTTTTTAACTCTACACCGAGTCCGAGTGCCTCAAGCACCCCTCTTCCGATCTGCCATTCAACAGGATCATAACCAAAGAGTGAGAGGTGGCCCGGCCCGCTACCTGGGGTTATTCCCATAGCAACAGGCATGTGAAGTCCGCAAGCAGAGTTTGCTGCAAGTGAATCAAGAATCGGTTTATTGGCGCTATCGAGCTCTGTTTTTCCGTCTATCGGGAGACCGCCAAGGCCATCGAGAACAATAAGGAGTATTTTTGTATTGTTTTTCTGAATTAAATCCTTGAGCAGCTTTTGAACGGAGACTATACTTTGAACCACGCCATGGAGTCCTTGAGAATTTGTGCTGTACTGGAAAGTTCTGATGCAGAGGCTGAAAGTTCTTCCATGGCCGCCGTCTGTTCTTCAGATGAAGCCGATGCCTCTTCTGCAGAGCTTGCGGTTTCCGCAGCGGAGCCGGCTATGCTCTCAATCTGTTTCACGATGTTCTTAACCTGTGAAGCTATTTCGTTCAACTGCTGGCTGACTTCTCCTATCATGGAAACTCCAGCCACCATTTCTTTACTGCCTTCCTGCACTGAAGTCATCGCCTCTTCTGTCTCATCCTGAACCTCTTTGATGATCTTTGCTATTTCACGGGCTGAATTAGCCGAATTTTCTGCGAGTTTCCGCACTTCGTCCGCAACAACTGCAAAACCGTGCCCTGACTCACCAGCCCTTGCAGCCTCAATTGCGGCATTCAGCGACAACAGGTTTGTCTGGAATGCTATCTTTGTTATCACATTGACGATTTTCCCGATCTCCGATGAACGTGATGCAAGGTTTTTCATCGCATGAACAGACCGTTCGGTTGCATTTTGAAGCACTTTGGTTTTCTCTGCGAGATTCTGCATCAGCTCACTGCCTTTCTGAGTCGATTGATTAGCTGCCTGTGAAGAACCAGAGGCACCCTGAGAACTCTCTGCAACAGAAGATGCAGCCGATGATATCAGGGAAATCGCCGATGATAGTTCAGACAGCGCTCTCGTTGATTGCTTTGTTACAGATGCCATGGAATTGGCCGAACTCGCCAGGAGATTTGCCTGCTCACGGACTTTATAAGTGAGCTCTTTCAGAGAAGAGATCATGGAGTTCGTGGCCTTACCGAGCTGATTTAACAGATCATCACCTGTATCCTCATTCGCATAGACTGTTAATTCACCTGCAGCGACCTGCTGGAGGATTATGAAGTAGTCGGTCAACCCCATAGCAAGATTCATCGAAGTTGAGTGTAGCTGCTCCGAGGTTTCCCTGAGGTGCTCGATCATATGCGCAAACCCGATGCCGAGCGTATCTTTATCAGAACGGACATGTACCTTTACGTCAAGATTCCCTTTTTGCACTTCTTCAATACATGCCGCCAGCTTCTTGAATTCCGCAATCATGTCATTTGTTATTTTCCCAAGCTGGTTCAGCAGGTCATCACCGGTATCATCAGAAGCCTTTATATTGAGATTGCCGGAGGCGAATTCAGAAATCACGGTAAAATAATCGCTCATCCCCAGTGCAAGATTCATTGAGTTGGTATGAAGCTCTTCTACGCTGTGTTTCAGATTTTCAACCATTCTTGAAATAGCATTGGCGAGGATGTCTTTTTCCGAGCGTATCCTCACTGTAGCATCTAAATCTCCGGAAGCGATTTTATCTGATGTTGTTGCTAACTCATTTAATGATATGGCCATTTTTGCAAATGCATTCTCCATCTGCTTAATCTCATTTTTCGTGTCTTTAAAAATCCCCGTTTCTGTTATATCGGGAATATCACCCTCAGCAATCTTGTTGGCAGTATCAGTTACTCTTTTCAACGGCTTTACGATGCCACCTGTCAACAGCACTGCCAATATGACAACAGAAATCAACGACAGAATTATAATGGCCTTGGAAACAACTACTTGCCTCTTAACAGATTTTTCGGATTCTGATTTGTATTTCTCATAAACGTCTCCGATGCCTTTCAAGAATGGGTCATAGACCTTCATAAGTTCTGGCATGAACTCCTGTCGTATGCGTAGTGAAAGCCTCTCGGCTTCGCCCATGTTCCCCTGTCTCAGTGCCTTCATGACAGCTTCACCGGACTCATGCAATTTCGTATGTGGCTCTTCCATCGATCTGAACAACCCTTCCAGTTCAGAATATGGCAGTTTATAGGAATAGTACCACTTACCGAATACGCACTTTTTCGGGTCAAGTTCACCTTCAAACTTGCCTTTTGTCCTCACCGCCTCCCGCAGATGATCTACCCAATGATAATGAACCACCTGCATTTCCCGAAGCTTCTCTTTTAGTTCTATTAAATTGGTCTTTTTCCCCTCAATATCCTTCAGCATTACTATGCCCCGCTGCCAGAATACCCCGAGCAGCAGGACTATAAGAAATAAAAGACCGAAGCTTAAAGATAATTTTTTACCTATCGACAGGTTTTTAATGGGATTCATTTATTATCCTCAATTTATGTCTTTGCGATTTTACTAAAATTGTATCTGGCTGCGCTTTTTACCACCACCTTCATCTCTTATCCACATGAGTGTCTTTTTCGTTCTGTCACACCACTGACGCACATCCTTCTCAAATGTAGGGCAGTCGGCAGTTACCTCCAGTATATCTCCCTGTTTCAGTTCAGCTGACTTTGCTGCTATCTTCAGTATGGGTTGGGGACACCTGAGTCCGTTACAATCTAATGTTACTGTTGCCATAATTACCTCCTTTTTTGTTTGGTTGGATTTGATTATGTTTTATGATATTTAATCCCTCTCAATGGTCTGAGTGATTTCTCCCTGTCTGTTCCGTATATTTATGGAAAGAGGTATTTTGCCAGGCATACTGTGCGTAGCACAGGCAAAACATGGGTCGTAAGCACGGAACGCCATTTCCACCATATTCAAAAGGCCGTCTGAAACATTTCCTTCCCTTATAAGACTTTTTGCAGCTTTTTCGATAGACATGCATATCGCTGCTGCATTGTTCACAGTTGCCACAATCAGATTTGCTTCGGTAATGATGCCGTTCTTATCAGTTTTATAATGGTGAATTAGGGTACCTCGTGGTGCTTCCACAATGCCTATGCCTTCATTCGGTGTCGCGGTGGGAATATTCCTTACATGCGGATCGGTAATTTCCTTATCCTGTGCGAGTTCCAGCATCCGCTCTGCAGCATACAGGGCTTCTATCAATCGTGCCCAGTGGAATGCCAGTGTATTGTGAACAGGTTTGCCGCCGAGAGTTTCGTACATTCTTTCATATTCAGCCTGAGCAAGAGGGGTAGCCATACCGTCTGAGACATTCAATCTGGCCAAGGGAGCAACACGGTAGACGCCGCTGTCAACCCCGTCAACGAATCCTTTCCAGCCGACCTTTTTCAGATACGGGAACTTGACATAACTCCATGATTCAACACGCTCCCCGATATGATCGAGATATTCTCCCGGTTTAAACCTGGTAAATTCTTTGCCTTCCGGGGTTACAATGCGGATATCTCCGTCATAAAAGTTCACTTTGTTGTTTTTATCGACCATCCCCATATAATACGTGGCATGTTTGTAAACATCACCGACAACAAGATCAACATAATCTTTATTCTTCAAAACAACATCTTCGAATATCTTCAATGCAAATTGCGCGAACTCAACGCCACCCTTTGCCACTTCCACGATTTTCAGTCTGTTATCCTCTGTGAGCGGCTTTGATATACCGCCCGGGAGACCGCAGACAGGATGAATCACCCTACCGCCGAAAAGGGTAATGACATCCCGGCATTCTTTCCTCAGCTTGATGACTTTCCCGGCGATCTCCAGTCCTACTTTGGCAATTACTCCAAGGATATTTCTCTCAGCAGGGGGTGCAGATGGCCCGACAACAAAATCCGGACCGCCGAGGAAGAAGAAGTGTAATGTATGATCTTCGAGCATGAAGGCAGAATACATCAACTCCCTAAGCTTCTTTGCCGCTGGTGGAGGCTCGACCTTGAAGAGATCATCCAGTGCTTTTGTTGAGCATATATGATGCGTTGTAGGGCATACACCGCAGATCTTCGGGGTTATGCGCGGCATCTCCTCTGCAGGTCTGCCGACAGAGAATATTTCGAACCCCCTCAGTTCAGGAACCTGGAAATAGACCTTCTCGACATCTCCCCGGTCATCGAGAAAAATTTCTATCTTACCGTGTCCTTCAAGCCTTGTAATCGGATCTATTGTAATGCGCTTTCTCATTTTATTTATCAAATTTCCTTTTCAGCATTGACGACGGAAGGGAATAGAAATAGAAAATACCCGCCGGGTCCGCAATAGAATCTGTTATCTTCCTTATTTCATCGTCAGTATCCGCATCTATGATTGATGCCAGGGCTGAGAGAAACTTTGCACCCTGGTCGTCAACCCTGCTCGTCGGCCCAAAACAACCGCGGCAGGGCATATTGGCATTGATGCATCTCTCGCCGCAACCGTCACGGGTAGCCGGACCCAAACAGATAATTCCCTGGTCCAAAAAACACCTGTCCGGATCAAGCATAACTTCGTGAACCCTTTTTATTTCCTTTATGACCGACTTTTCAGGTTTTGTAATTTTCCTTTTACAGGTATCGCATAAAGACTTATCGGGCGAGAGTACCGACCCTTTTTCCGGTAGATTTCCTGTGAGGATAGCCTCAACAGCGTTCATGATCAGGTCCGGCGGAGGCGCACATCCCGGGAGATAATAATCCACATCGATAACCTGATCCAGTGTATGAACGGTATTATAAAATTCCGGTAACGTTAACTCCCCTTCTTTCACTATTGTTTTTTCCTGCGGAGTTATTCTGTCCGGATTATCAACCGAAGGGGACCTGTGATACACATAGTCAAAAATCTTTGCCCTGTTTGAAAAGTTCGCCAGCCCCGGAATACCGCCCAAATGGGCGCATGCCCCGAAAGCGACAACCAGGCCGGATTTTTTCCTGAGGAGTTTTGCTACATGTTCCTGCTCTGAGGTCCTTATCGCACCATTAATGAAACTGACTGCTATTTCCTTATCCTGGAGCGCCTCTACATCCTTGATCTTGAAATCCATCGCAACTGGCCATAGGACAATCTCAACGGCTTCAACAACTTTGAGAATGTTTTCAGCCAGATCCACGACCGCTTCTTCACATCCGCCGCATGAAGCACACCAGTAAAAGGCGACTTTTGGTTTAGCCAATTTTTACCTTCTCCTTTATCAAGCGACAGCTTCTTTCTTTAAAGGACCCAGGGCCTTCACTTTTTTCACCATATCATTGATTGTTTCTACAAACTTGTCAGCCTCGCTCGCAGAAACCCAGTCAAGCCTGAATCTTTCTTCCTCTATCCCGAATTGATCAAGCATCTTTCTCAAGAGATGAAACCTGCGCAGGGCATTGTAATTGCCTTCCTTGTAATGACAATCACCGGGATGACAACCGAGGATCATTACACCGTCAGCACCGGATTGAAATGCCTTCAGCACAAACTGCGGATCGATTCTGCCGGTACACATTATCCGGATAACTCTTACATTGGGAGGATAGATTTTTCTTGCACTGCCTGCTGCATCCGCACCTGCGTAAGAACACCAGTTGCACAAAAAACCTACTATCTTAGGCTCAAATTCCTTTATTTCAGGACCTCCTCTATTTCAGCATAGATCTGCTGGGTGGTAAAATGCTTGCTCTTTGCAGAGCCGCTGGGACAGGCTGCTACACAGGTCCCGCAACCTTTGCAGAGGACTGTATTTACAACAGCCACCTTCTTCTCTTTATCAAGAACTATCGCTTTATACGGGCAGAGCCCGATACAAATCATGCATTCTGCACAGGCATTCTCGTCTATCTCGGCTGTCATTACATCCAGTTCTAATTTCCTGCCGGGAACGAGCATAGACAGAAGCTGTCCTGCTGCTGCTGCTGCCTGAGCAACCGAACTCTGGATGTCCTTCGGCCCCTGCGCACAACCGGCAATGAAAATTCCTTCAATATTTGTAGAGACAGGTGCGAGTTTGGTATGTCCTTCTGTGAAAAATCCGTCTTTCCCCTGTGAAATCAAAAGGATCTCCGAGAGTCTTGATGCATCCTTTGCAGGTATCATCGCGGGACACAGCACCACCATATCAGCAGAAAACTCGTTCTTCTTGCCGGAGACATCAACACAGGACAGGGCAATGGTACCATTTGCCTGTGTCAGCTCTATATTCATGGGAAGGTTTGTATGAATGAAGTGAAGATTTTTCCATTTGCTTATGGAGTCCAGAAATTCCTGGTTATCCTTTCCGGGGACGCACCAGTCAGCATATATATCATATACCTTGACTGCTGAAGCATGTTTTTCTATCATGTGGGCATATTTGAGTGCATACAGGCAACAGACGCCTGAACAGTATTCTTTGTGGTTTTTGTCACGACTGCCAACACAATGAATGATCGCCACTGATTTAGGTTCCTTTTCATTCCTCATTAACAGTTTGCCACCGGTAGGGCCTGTCTGGGCAAGTATTCTTTCGAATTCCAGACTTGTATACACTTCAGGGATCCTGCCATATCCGAACTGAGGGAAAACCGATGGATCGAATAGTTCGAACCCTGTAGCTGTGACTATCCCTCCGATATTCCGTTCTATGACTTCATCTTTATCATCATAATTGATTGCGTCAAAAGAGCATGCTTCCTTGCATTTAGTACAGTTCCGATCTTTGTACCTCTCGAACTCTTCTTGAGTTATTAACCCCAAATCGTATGCTTCTTTATAAACTCCGGAATCACGCCCTCCGAAACGTAAACAGTTCTTTGTATCGATCACAGGCACATTGGGTAACGCCCCGGTATAAGGGACATAGATTGCTTTGCGTTCACTCATATTGTAGTCGAATTCATTCCTCACCCTAACCGGGCACTGCTCATAGCATGCACCGCAGCCCAGACACTTTTCTTTATCGACAAAACCAGCCTTTTTCTGTATTTTGACAACGAAATTACCCAGAAAACCCAGAACTTCCCGGACTTCACTGTTCGTTAACAATTCGAGATTATCGTGATGGAGAACTTCATCCATCTTTGGCTCCAGCATGCAGGAAGCGCATTCCATTTTGGGAAAAACATCTTCATACCGTGCAACCCTGCCGCCGATAAAGGAATTTTTTTCCACGAGGTAAACTTTTCTGCCCGCCTTTGCAAGCGTCAGTGCCGCTTCCATTCCCGCAGGCCCTGCTCCTATTACGAGCACATCGGTATTGCAGTCGAGTTCTTTTTTCTCCAGCGGCTCATGTAATGCCACACGCTTGACCGCAGCCCTTATATATAACTTTGCTTTTTCTGTCGAATCATTCTTATCAGCAGTAACCCATGCAACCTGTTCCCTGACATTAACCATCTGAAACAGGTATGGGTTAAGGCCGGTTTTCTGGAGGACATTCCTGAAGGTTTTTTCGTGTTCTTTGGGAGTGCATGCAACGATGACTATGCGGTCAGGCTTTTCCTTGATAATATCGTCGGCTAAAAAATTTTTTCCGTCTTCAGAACATAGGAGATTGTGGGTTTTAACGTATGCTATATTTTCTAAGCTCGAGGAAAATCTGACCAGCTCATCAATATCTAAATTTTCGGAGATATTCGTTCCGCAGCTGCAAATATATACACCAATCCTACCCCTCATAACCCTTTCTTTTTCTTTTTGGATTATCGTTATTTAACCCATTTTTTTATTATATCGTAAACCCTCTTTATGAATAATTATAATCTTAATGCTTGCTTGGTCAAATGTCAATAAAATATAAAGAATTCTATTATATAAGTGACTTTTTATCAAGAGGCAAATATAACGATATTACTTGTGGATATAAGGCATACAGCTTTATAATATCCAATTGGCTAATGCATGTGGGCGGTTAGCTCAGCTGGGAGAGCGCCACGTTCGCAACGTGGAAGTCGGGGGTTCGAATCCCCTACCGTCCACCAAATTTCCCTTTACTCATCAAGCGGTTAAGATTTCAGGATTGGTGCACAAATGGTGCACAAAATAAACCCTCAATAAGGACTACTGCTCGGAAGTATCATTCCCAATAACTTCCTTTATTAAATAGTTTACAAGTCTACCCAAAAGATGTATAGTTTGATGATGAATTTATAGACTGGGAGATGTCGCATTGGACCTTTATGGAATAATAGAGCAAGTTATCTCTTTAGGACGTAACAATCCGATAATTGCGCTCATAATAGGTCTTGTCTTCTTTTTTTTGCTCTATCGAAAACCAAAGCATACTCTGTTCCTTCTTATCCTTATCATCATAGGGGCTGTTATTTACTCTGTGATCATGGACATGTCCTCGTCAGGCACGGTAGTGAAAAAGAGGTTGATCAATCAATCTGAAAAGAGTTCGACCCCCGGTAAGGAGTAAAGTTCTTAGCGCGAATACGCTACTTATGTAGTAATCTGTATTGGCATCACTTATGTCTCTGTCCAGTTTTCCCGACCAGCTCTGCTGTTACCTTTAATGTTAATCCTTCTACATTTTGAATAATCGCTTTATCTCCCTTCTTTAAAGGAACATCACTAACTGCATTCCACAGTTCACCTTTAATGACAATCTGTCCTTCTGTTTCTTTCCACTGTCTAACCTCAACAATTTCTCCCAGTAAGCTGTCAATACCAGTAAGAGATTTTTTCTTACGTTTTATAAAATAGAAAACTATAGGGATGCCTATATGCTCAATAACTTCAAAGAGAATAAACCCAATAACCACAATTAAAATAATATTTTTTATTTCCATGATTCGTTGTCTTAATTTAAAAGTTATTAACTGATTACAGACTCTTACAATCATATGCCAACTTCTTCAATTATTATATTGATTTCCATTTGAAATATTGCATTTTAAGGCAGAATTTAAAAATCTCGATTACAGGAAGGACTGTTGATCGCCTAAATGACCTTTTCAGTGAAGATTTTTCGGAAATTCCCCAGATGAAAAACAGCAGCTCTTCAGGATTGTTCTCTTATCGCTCTCCTTAAAACCTCAACAGAGGGAACGTTTGAGAGTCTCCCGAACTCGTCCATAAAAATCCTTCAGGAAAACCCTGATATTTCCTGAGGCTCGATGTCTTTGCCATTAATGAGTACAGAGGGCGAGCCTCTTAGCCCAAATACTTGAGCCTCTTCGTCTTTTATGCGGTAGAAAATCACATCAGCTTTTGTTCCTTCCTTCTCTAATGCCTTTTTGATGTTCTCTCTCAGGCCTTCCTCGGCCCCGCACCCCAGTGACAGATAGCATTCAATTCTCATTTAATATCATGCTCACAATTCAATATTTTAAACTACCCCTGACCTTTTTCTAAATAGATTAATCCAGATGAGATTTTCAGCTTCCTTTTATTTGTATCATTCTTTTCCTGAATGCAGCAACCCAAACTGGCAATATCTCTGGTAAAGGACTATGCAACAAGTTCGCCAGCATGGGGGGCAAGAATACGATCCCAAAGAGTTTTTGTATTCATGATAGATAGCTATTATGAGCTAATATAACCGGCAATAAATATCCATATTTGCTAAAAAAATATTACGTCTCTTGACAATCATATAAATATTTGTTTATATATAAAAATAATACCATGCTGAAAGAACTTGCTGATTATTTTACTTACAATATCATTCAATTAGAACCTGGTTCCCGCCTTGCTGATGCAATAGATTTCTTTATTTATGACACAATCAAGATTTTTTTTCTGCTTTCAGTAATCATATTCGTAATATCCATAATTAGAAGTTATTTCCCTCCTGAAAAGACAAGACGGATACTATCTCATAAAAAAGAATTTATGGGTAATATTCTTGCTGCCTTACTCGGCATTGTAACACCGTTCTGTTCATGTTCGGCAGTACCACTTTTTATCGGATTTGTTGAAGCAGGTATTCCTCTCGGTGTAACGTTTTCTTTTCTCATTTCTTCTCCTATGGTGAATGAAATTGCGGTTGTGTTGCTTTTCGGGCTTTTTGGGTGGAAAGTGACGGCAATTTATATCGGGGCAGGCCTTTTCGTGGCTATATTCGGAGGTTTGGTTATCGGGAAGCTCAAGCTGGAAAAATGGGTCGAGGAATATGTCTACACGTTTCACAACGGACAGGAATATGAAATAACCAAACAGAGTTTCAAAGAGAGGCTCCGGTACGCAAAAAACAATACAATAGACATATTAAAAAGGGTGTGGCTGTATATCCTCATAGCAATTGGGATAGGAGGATTCATACATGGGTATGTACCTGAGGACTTTCTTACGCATTATGCAGGGAAAGGGAATGTCTTTGCAGTGCCGGTAGCAGTATTAATTGGAGTACCTCTTTACGCAAATGCCGCCGGTGTTATCCCGATAGTTTACGCTCTGATGGAAAAGGGATTAAGCATGGGAACCGTGCTTGCTTTCATGATGGCAGTAACAGCATTATCACTTCCCGAGATGATCATCCTGAGAAAGGTCTTAAAAATACCATTGCTTAGTGTATTTGTCGGGATTATGACGGTAACCATAATAGCCGTTGGCTATTTGTTTAATGCAATTTTATAGGAGGTTTTTATGGAGATCAAGGTATTGGGTCCGGGTTGTCCGAACTGTCAACAGATGGAGGAACTTATAAAAAAAGCGGTCAAGGAGCTTGGCTTTGATGCAAAGATCGAAAAGGTCACAGACATGTTAGAGATCATGAAGTACACCATGTCAACTCCCGGCCTCGTGGTCAACGGGAAACTGAAACACTCGGGAAAACCTCTACCGAGTCTTGAAAAAGTAAAAGAATTGTTACGACAGGAAAACGTCTGAAGGAGATAAAAAGATGGATGATATCCTTAACATCTTTAAATCATTATCTGATGAAACACGTCTGAGGATACTCAAGCTTCTGGAACGTGGAGAACTCTGCGTATGCGATATCGTTGCAGCCCTTGACATGATACAGCCGAAGGTGTCTTTCCATCTCGGTGTACTCAAAGAGGCCGGTCTGATTAAGGACAGGAGACAAGGCAAATGGATTCACTATCGCATAGATGATTCGGATATGTTCAAAAGGTTTGTGCTCCTGTCAACCCTGGAGAGGATTTCAGAAGAATCCGTGATAGATGACACCAAAAGGCTGAATGAATTCTTAAAAAATAAGACTGTAAAAACAAATGTTGTTACCCTGAGAAACAAAAGAATCTGCTGCGGGAGGTAACAGATGCTGAAAGTAATGGTTCTCTGCACAGGAAACTTATGTAGAAGTCGGTCACAAATCTTATAAAGGAGGGTTCCCATGGCTGAGGTAGCAAAGAGACTTTCATTCCTTGACAGGTTTCTCACCTTATGGATATTTCTGGCAATGTTTATAGGGGTTGGCGCAGGATATCTCTATCCTCAAATCACCGATTTCTGGAATATCTTTCAGGTAGGCACAACCAATATCCCAATCGCTATCGGACTAATCTTAATGATGTATCCTCCCCTCGCAAAAGTTAAATATGAACAACTCGGAGAGGTTTTGGGGAATGTAAGGGTGCTAAGCCTTTCTCTGGTGCAAAACTGGATCGTGGGACCCATTTTGATGTTTCTTCTTGCTGTTGCTTTTCTTGGAAATTATCCGGAATACATGATGGGCTTAATAATGATCGGGCTGGCTCGCTGTATCGCCATGGTTATTGTATGGAATGATCTTGCATGCGGCGACAGAGAATACGCTGCCGGTCTTGTTGCGTTCAATTCGATATTTCAGGTCCTTTTCTTTTCCCTGTATGCCTATGTCTTTATAACAGTGCTTCTTCCTTTGTTTGGATTAAAAGGTGCTGTGGTGAACATTACCATTGCGCAGATTGCGAAGAGTGTATTTATATATTTGGGAATCCCGTTCATAGCCGGGATAATAACCCGCTTCAGCCTGATAAAGATAAAAGGGAACACGTGGTATGAAGAAGCATTCATACCTAAAATCAGCCCCGTCACATTGATCGCCTTGCTCTTTACCATAATTGTCATGTTCTCTTTAAAAGGTCAATATATCGTTCGACTGCCGTTTGATGTGATAAGGGTGGCGATCCCGCTTTTGATCTACTTTCTGCTGATGTTCCTCGTCTCCTTCTATATAGGAAGAAAACTTAACGCCGGATATGAAAAAACCGCCACACTCTCGTTCACCGCTGCAAGCAATAATTTTGAACTCGCAATTGCGGTTGCCGTATCCGTGTTCGGCATTAATTCCGGCCAGGCCTTTGCTGCCGTGATAGGTCCCCTGGTCGAAGTGCCTGTTTTAATAGGTCTGGTAAATGTAGCGCTGTATTTCAAGCGGAAATACTTTGCTGCTGAGTATTGCGAGATTAAAGGGACTGAGCCGTTATAATCGGTGCGATATTTGAATAAACCTTAAGGAGGTTGTAATTGGATATCAGAAAATTGATAAAAGGTCTGCTCTTCATTTTTGTGGCTTTGAGTTTGGGAGTTCTCATTTATAAAGAATTCTCCCCAAAAAGTGAGAGCAGGGCAAATAATATCGTAGAGACACGGGGTGAAAAAACAACTGTATCTGTTGAACCTATGCCTGCTCCAAAAAGCCAGCCCCTAAAAGAAGCTGCTACAAAGCAGAAGGAAAAAGCCCCTTCACCTCTGACTGAGGTGAAAGCTCAAAATTCTAAGTTGATCGCATATTATTTCCATGGCACATTCAGATGTACAACCTGCCGTACCATCGAAGAATATTCCCATGATGCCATTCAAGCGTATTTTGCAAAAGAACTCAGGAAAGGAAGACTCGAATTCAGGCCGGTGAATGTGGAAGAACCGGGGAATAAACACTTTATCCAGGACTATCAGCTTGTTACCAGATCCCTTGTCCTTTCTTTGTTGTCAGACGGCAGGGAGAAGAAATGGAAGAATCTTGCCGATGTCTGGAAGCTTGTGAGGGACAAGGACAAATTCTTTCAGTATGTAAAAGATGAAGTAGCAAAATTGCTCAAGGAAACGTAACCGATGGAATTGATTTTTTTGGCTTCAGCCGTCTGGCTCGGCATATTGACATCGGTCAGCCCTTGTCCATTGGCGTCAAATATCGCTGCGGTATCCTTTATTTCACGGCGGATTACGCAAAGGAATACCATATTTTTATCCGGAATTCTCTACACCCTTGGAAGGAGCCTCACGTATATTGTCCTTGGTGTCCTTATCGTAAAAACACTGGTAGATGTCCCGTTCCTGTCGGATTTTCTCCAGAGATATGTCAACAAAATCCTGGGCATCGTTCTGATTCTCGTCGGGATGGTACTGCTTGATCTGTTGCGAATACCCCTGCCTATCCCGTCGGTATCCGAAAACGTCGCAAAAAAACTGGCTGAAAGGGGAGCGATCGGTTCATTCCCTTTGGGCATCCTGTTTGCACTGGCATTCTGTCCTGTCTCCGCTGCCCTGTTCTTCGGCGGTCTGATTCCTGTAGCAGTAAAAGCTCAGTCAGGAATCGGTTTGCCCCTGATTTACGGTATCGGTACCGGTCTTCCGGTCCTGCTCCTTGCTTTTCTCGTCGCAGCAGGCACTGGATATATAAATAATCTCTACCATAGGATTGTAAAAATCGAATTTTATACAAAAAAGGCGACTGGCATTATCTTTATTCTTGTAGGGATCTATTACGCGTTGACATACATTTTTGAAATCTTATAAGGAAGGTTAGCCGTGAGCATAATTCGAGATATTCGAGAGTTGAAAAAGGATGATACCCATCTCGCCCGGTTATTCGATAAGGCCCAAGAATACGCAGAACTTTACTTAATCGCAAAACAGAGGCAAAAGGGTTGTGACGGGATGGGTGAAGTTGCCACCCTGAAGGATGAATTCATCTATTCCCTGAACGAAATGATCCGGTACTGCAAAGAGAAAAGATATTTAGCAGAAGATGTCTCTTGCGAGATCGATTCAATTGTTCATGATCTTTCGTAAGACACGGACGGAATAATGGCTTAAGACACATGACAGGAGGTTTAAGATGAAGCGACTAATTGTTTTTGCACTGGTGGTTGTCTTTTGTCTGGGCGCCTTCATACTGCGAGCTGAAAATCAAAAAGAACCTGAGAAAAAGCCTGCCGCATCAGGAGTCTGTCCGTCTTTTTATCTGAAGGATGAAGCAGGAAATATTATTGACCCCGTCCATAATATCAATGCGGACAAACCCTATTCTCCAAAACAGACCTGTGGTACAAAAGACTGTCACGACTACAACAAGATAACGGAGGGATTCCATTTCACACAGGGCAAGGGGGAAAAGGTTCCGGAACTGTTTGCCAAAAGATATAACTGGGTCAGTTCACCGGGCAACTATGGCGGAACATGGTGCTCTCCTGCGCCTTTGTACCGGCAGCTTGCACCAAAAAAGAATGACAGCGCCAGAATGATTGACATGACTTCATTTGATTTCGTTACAGCCACCTGCGGCAACTGCCATCCCGGTGGGGGGCCACTGGAGTATGACCGTGAGGGGAACAGATACGATGAATATATGAAAAAGCAGGGCATGAAATCAGGAGATGAAAATGGCCTGGACGGAGACTATTTCAAGGCCCGCTGGAGCGATACGGGTGTTATCGAGGCCGACTGCCTTCTCTGCCACATGCCTGAATATAATTTCAAAGAGCGGAACAAACAGCTTGCAAATCTGAATTTCAAATGGGCAGCAACAGCAGGAAGCGGTTTCGGGAATGTTGACGGAAGTATCAAAGACAGTAAGCCGGTGAAAGTAACTTATGATAAGAGTAAGTTTGATGACGAAGGCAAGGTGGTCATTCACATCGCTCCTGAGCCACGCAATGAGACCTGCCTTCAATGCCACAGGAAGCCTGACTGGAAGAAGCGCGGAGCGTCATTTTCCCAGCGTACAGATGTTCACATGGCTGCAAGTCTCAGATGTGTTGATTGCCATGCCGCAGGGAGCAAGGCTATTGATAAGAGGATACGCGGCAAAGAAATGCATCAGTTCGGAAAAGGTGACGATCCTTCCGGCTGGGTAAGGAATGATCTTGATAATTCTATGAGAACATGTGAGAACTGCCATATAAAGGGATGGCGGGATGCCCCGAAGGCATCCCACGCCTGGCTGCCGCCTTTGCATATGGAAAAGCTCTCCTGTCAGGCATGTCACATCCCGTCCCGTGCGGTGAAAAGCGCACTCGTTCAGGCAAGTGATGTATACAACCCTGCTCCCCGTATCACACCGCCTCCCAAACATATATGGTCTTTTTATGATCAGGAGATGAACTTCTGGAACCATTACGGTGAACTCGATCTGTTCACTGCAATGGATCAGCCTACGGATGTCACACGGCCTACCTTGATCAGATACAAAGGGAAGATATATCCCGGCAACCGTGTCCACAGTTCATGGGTCGGTTTTGAAGAAGACGGCAAAAAGGGATTAAACCAGTTATTCATGAAGGATTTTTTTCAGATGTGGATGCAGCATCAGGCAGACCCAACAAAGAATTATCCGGAACTGTCTCTGATAAAGGATGACAATAATGACGGTATTATTGAAGTAAACAGACCCAAAGAGATCGATGCCCTGTTAACCTCGGTAAAGAAATATCTCATGAATACAGGATTCCCGATGGACGGAAAGCGTCTGGTCTGGGTCTCAGACAGCCGGGCTTACTATTCATCGAAGGAAAGCCGTGAGCTTCCGCGTGAAGAGTATGAAGCAACAGCCTATGCATCTGTATATAAATTTTCCCATGACATAGCGCCTGCAAAGGCTGCGCTTGGGGCTGGCGGCTGCACTGACTGCCACCGTTCAGGCTCACCGTTTTTTGAGGGCAAAGTCCTGAAGGATATATTCACATCGCAGGATGGAAAACCGAAGTGGATTCCGAATTATGAGATACTCGGTATTGCAAGTCCGTGGATAAAATTAGGGACATTCCGTGAAGCATCGCTAAAACCGTTTCTGTATATCCTTGCGGGGCTTCTCATTATCCTCGTCGTTGCATCAATCCTTCAGCAACTGGCAGTAAAAAATGGTATCCTTTCGCCTCAAAAAGCAAACCTGCTCACATGGGTTATTCTTGCAGGAGTTATTGTCTCCTTTCTGATAGCAGCACTTTCTCCCGGACTTCTGGAATACATGACATTAAGCAGGTTCAGCCTTGATGCAAACCATTTCTGGATAGCAGTGATTATTTTTTTAATCTCGATTGCCATTATGCTCTCGCAAAAGTTTGACGAAGAAACTTCCGGGACCGAGATCGCAATGAGAAAATTGGTGTGGTTGTTCATGATAGCAGGCGCGGTCTCCGGTATGCTTGTTTTGCTGAAGATCGGGGGACTGGGCATTGTAACCCGTCTGGCTTATACGGGTTTCGATCTCAGTCTTGTGCTTATGGCAATTACGTCTATTGTTTCTTTGCTCTTGAAAATGACTTTAATAAAAGGAAAAAATCAATAAAATGGATAATGACAAATCAAAACTAAAGCAACTCGTGATAAAGACTTATTCGAATATCGCATCACAGGGATCAAGCTGTGCAATGGCTGCAACCTGCTGTTCTCCGGAAATCAAGCCTATGAACCTTCTGGAAACAGGTAAGCTCATAGGATATTCCGATGAAGAACTGAAGATCGGCCTTGGTGAAGCAAACCTCGGACTTGGATGCGGGAACCCGCTTGCAATAGCAGAACTGAAGGAAGGAGAGACTGTTCTCGACCTTGGGAGTGGGGCCGGGTTTGATGCCTTCCTGTGCTCTATGAAAGTAGGAAGGGACGGTCATGTTATCGGCATCGATATGACACCTGAAATGGTTGAAAAGGCAAAAGAGAATGCAGAGAAGCTCGGAATAAAGAATGTGGAGTTCAGACAGGGCGACATTGAGCATCTGCCTGTAGATGACAATTTGTCCGATGTTATCATATCTAATTGCGTAATCAATCTCTCTCCAAATAAACAAGGTGTTTTTCAGGAGGCTTTCAGGGTATTGAAGCCGGGAGGGAGGCTTGCAATCTCGGACATCCTGAAGAGGGGCGACTTCTCCGAAGCGATAAAGCAGAATGAGAAAGCTTATAGCGGCTGAATAACCGGCGCGGTTCCCGTGGAGGAACTGGAAAGGATGCTCCAGGCTGCCGGATTTACCGATATTACCATCAGGGACAAAGAAAAGAGTGATGAAATAATCAAAGGCTGGAATTTTGGCGAGGGTGTGGAACATATGGTCTTTTCCGCTTACATCCGGGCAAAGAAACCTGTCATTGTATAAATCAAGACGGGAATAAGATACCTTGTCAAAAGAATGAAAATGTGCAATCGTAATCAGTATGCGCAGACTCGGCGATCATACCTCCATTGCAGGCGGATTACATCTGAGCCTGGAACGGGCGCATGCGCTCGGGTGCACTACGCTTCAAATTTTTTCTCACAACCCAGAGGCTGAGCGGTAAAAGCAATCCCGATGTTAACAAAAATATGATTGAAGATATCGGTAAGGTTGTAAAAATCGACGGCGATCAGGCGTATGTTGAGGTTGAGCGGAGTTCTGCTTGTGCATCGTGCGGGCTTCAGGAGGCAGAAGAACTGGCTGCCGGCGGGAAGGTTGTCTTTGAGGCATATAACATGGCAAGCGCAAATATTGGAGACAGAGTCACGGTTCAGGTCAGGACAGGAGCATTTACCAAGGCATCATTATATATTTATGGGATTCCGGTTCTTTTCCTCGTGATAGGCGCGATTGCAGGTGCATACGCTGCTACAATATTAAAACGATCCTCTGACACCATGAGTGCACTGTTTGCTATGGGAGGATTGGTTGTTGGGTTCATCATATTATTTCTTCTGCGGAAGAGAAGCAATAAAACAGAATATATGCCTGTAGTTGTGGAGGTGATTCAAGACAATGCCGCTTCTGGAAATTAAGAACATCACCTATACAGCCGGGGATAAGAAAATCCTTGATGAATTTTCCCTGTCAATCGAGTCATCTGAAGTTCATGCCCTGCTCGGCACGAACGGGACCGGGAAGAGCACACTTGCCTATGTAATCATGGGATGTGAGGGGTATAAGCCGGCATCAGGTGAGATACTGTTTAATGGTAAGACCATTGATGAACTGAAGATTCATGAGAGGGCTCAGCTTGGCATCACTATGGCGTGGCAGGAGCCGGTAAGATTCGAAGGGATCAATGTGAAAAACTATCTCACCTTAAAAAGTAAAGAGAACGATTCAGCAAGGTATCTCGAAATGGTCGGCCTTCATCCCGAACTGTATCTTCACCGGATGGTTGACAAATCACTGAGCGGCGGTGAGAGAAAGAGGATTGAACTTGCTTCCATCCTTGCTTTGCATCCAAAACTCGCTCTCCTTGATGAGCCTGACTCAGGAATAGATATGCTCTCAACACAGGATATCATTAACGTGATTAACGTCTTTAAAAAGAACGGATCTTCTGTGCTTCTCATAACACACAGGGAAGAGATTTCATTGATAGCTGATAATGCATCACAGATGTGCAGGGGGAAAATTGTGTGTTCCGGCAATCCGGAAAAGGTCGCCGAATATTATAAATCGAGGAAATGCCTGGTCTGCGATGGGGAGGTATGTGTCTATGTCTGAACTTGATGCATTAATGAAGGCGTATGGAGAATCTGGAGGTGATAAGGGTATCCTTGCAAATAACGAGATAGCACATCTTGTTGCAAGCGGTCATAAGATATTAAGTGCAAGAGGTATCGAAGGGCTTGAGGTTAAAGCAAAAGAAACACTCACAGGAATCAATGCTGAGGTCATTGTTAAAGAAGGAATACAGATAAGGAACCCTGTTCATTTATGCTTCGGAATCCTTCATAAAAAAGGAACGCAGAGAATCAAAATGGATGTGAAACTTGAGAAAAATGCCTCAGCTCATTTTATTGCGCACTGTATATTCCCGAATGCTGAAAAGATCAGACACATAATGGATGCGGTAGTGGAAATAGGGGAAAATGCAGAAATGAAATATTCAGAGACCCATTATCATGGACTCTACGGAGGAATAAATGTCATACCAAAGGCAATGGTGAAGGTTGGGAAAAATGGTAAATACTTTACAGATTTTAACCTCACTACTGGAAGAGTCGGAAAGCTTGAAATCGATTATTCAGTAGTAGCAGGAGAAAATGCCGTTACTGAGCTAATGGCAAGGGTATTCGGTCATGCCAATGATCAGATAGAAATAAAGGAGAAAGTAGTTCTTGCTGGTGAAAACGCAAGAGGTCTTATAAAAACAAGAGTTGCCCTGGAGGATGAGGCAAAGGCAGAGATCACCGGAATCACCGAAGGTAATGCTGCAGGTGCCAGAGGTCATGTGGATTGCATGGAAATACTAAAGGACAAAGCAGTTGCACAAGCTATCCCAATCGTAAAAGTTACTAACCCCCTTGCAAAGGTAACCCACGAAGCAGCAATAGGAAGTGTAGACAAAAAACAGCTTGAAACCCTCATGGCACATGGGCTAACGCCTGAGGAGGCGGTGGATATGATCGTAAAAGGCATACTCAGGTGAACACAAAGATCACGATTTTTTTATTAAAAAATTTATATGAGGCAAATTACATATGGAAACAAAGACGGAAGACGCATTCGAACAGATAAAAGAACTGAAGAGGAAAATCCTGATCAAGTCATCAGCCCGATTATTTTGCTGTATGCATATTAGAATCTCTATCATCCGCCGGATTTCTTAGTAGTGCTTCTTCAGTTCAAACAGGACCTGTTTGGCAACTACCTTCAGGGTTTCGAAAACCCCCTTCCCTGTAACTGCGACTCCCTCAAACCACGGTATTTTCCGGTTATTCAGGAGTTTATCCATATCTGCAACCGACACTACATTCGGAAGGTCTCTTTTATTGTATTGTATTACAAACGGGAGTTTTTCCAGCTCATATCCCTGTTCTGCAAGGTTTATCTTCAGATCTTCAAAACTTTCAATGTTTGAGTCCATTCTCTCT